>Ga0180732_1000014_pt1 | contig 266619 bp, 210 predicted proteins | sample KR11_01MetaG_FD_148674 | JGI IMG/M metagenome (GOLD analysis project Ga0180732, IMG submission 148674) | Groundwater microbial communities from the Olkiluoto Island deep subsurface site, Finland - KR11_0.1 MetaG | ecosystem: Environmental > Aquatic > Deep subsurface > Groundwater | place...
GTGCTCGCCGCCCAATCCCGTGGGCGTGGCGACCTGCCAATCCGTACTGGCGCCGCCCGTTATCCAGCCCAGTTCGCCGAGTGTCGGGGTACCGTCACCCTCGAAACCCTCATTGTAAAGTACCTGGGTTCCTCCGCCCCACCAATCAACCGTGAGGTCTGCCGGGGGTCCGGGTGGCGTCATATCCACAGTTGTAAATGACCATGTTGGAGACTGGGTAACGAACTCGCCGTCATCTACGGTCACGTACCAGCTGTAAGCTGTTGTGGGGAAAAGTCCGTTCCAGGGCATGTTGGTGAAGGTCCCGCTCGGTACATTGAAATTTGTGCCGATGAGCGTTGGTCCAGAAGCATCGTAGAATCTCACAGTCATCTGATCGCCGTTCGGGTCAGCCACTCGCACGCTGAGTGTCGGGTCAACCGACACGCCGATTGCGCCGTTCGCTGGAGTAGGGGAGTTTGGAACGCTCGGGGCAACATTGATAAGCGGTATCTCTGGAACCGCATTGGTATTGGAGTCAATATAACCAATATTATCAACAGCTCTGACAACATACCACCAGTTGGTTCCATCGAATTCGCCCCGGTCCGGGTCGACATAGGTTGCAACACCTTTAGAAACAGTATCAATAAGTGTCCCGCCATCCCATGGACCAGTCTGGAGAGTTGAACGGTAGATGTTGTAATGGTTCACATCGTTAGAACCCGCGCCATCGTCAGAGGAAAGGGTCCAGTTCAGCGTGTTGTGCTGTGTACCGGATGTTAGGCCCACAAGTTCCAGGTTATCAATGTTCCATCCGCAATAGGTGTCGCTACCGTCGGTAGCACCCAATTCGAACCTTACATACACGACGAGTTGGTTGTCCGCAACCGCCGATATATCATAAGAAACTGAGCTCCAGGAGGCATCGGAAATTGTACCTCCGTTTGTCCATATCTGGGTCCATGGCCCTGATGTGCTTGTGGCCACTTCAATGTAAACATGGTCATAGGTGGAGGTTTCCACGCCGAGAAACTTCATGAATTGAAGCTGGACACTGCTGAATCCAACGCAATTGATTGCCGGGGAATAGATGAAGTTGCTGTTCACTGCAAGGCTATTCTCGTACTCCCCCGGATATGTGCCAAGGCCTGTGAGATCGTTGCCGATAGAGAAACTTCCAGCGTATGCACCTGAGGGGTCAGGCGGCGTGCCGAGTCCAGCGGGTGTGCCGATCTGCCAGTCATTGCTTGCGCCGCCGGTCGTCCAACCAAGTTCTGCAAATGTCGGTGTTCCATCTCCTTCGAATGTTTCGGTGTAAATGGGCGCTTGGACAAGGCCATACCATTCTACTGTGAGTCCAGTCGGTGGACCCGGAGGCATACCATCAATTGTTGCAGTATCAGTGACAACGGCAGATGAGCCAGTGCCGTCATCAGCATCATTGTAGGTCGCAGTAACCAAATCGCCATGAGATACCTGGAGGATTCCAGCACCATTGGTTGCAGAAAGAGTGAGTGAGCCTTCAAAAGTTGCAGAATCGACTGCGGTCTCAGTTAGGAGCACTGTTTCGCCAGCTGGCTCGGTGGTACTGTCCACATTCACATTAACAGTTTGAATTGTGCCAGAGTCTGTATCAAGGTCCAAATCTGTAACGGTAATGGTAGCAGTGTCCTCCAGCATATATACAGCCAGGTCAAGGTCGATGGTGCCCATCGAACTTATGCCGGCTGCACCGGAAGCCACAACCGAGAAATCCTGTGGTCCCTGAGCCACATCCCCAGACCTTCCTTGAACTTCAACTGTCCACACACCTACTTCCGGTGCCAGGATGAACACATTCTCTACATTGTTCAGGTCATCACGGTAGCTGGATGTGGTTGACCAGCGCTGGGCTCCAGTTCCAGGACTGTTGTACAATGCTATGCCAAGACCATTGTTGCCCCAATATTGGGTTCCGCTTGGACTGATTACGTGCAAATCAAGATTGTTGATCAAAGCACGACCGGCTATTGTTGTGTCTGGTGCTGCCGGGTCAACCCATGCTAGTGTAATTTTTAAAGGGTTAATACCATCGGAGAAAACACCCCGGCTCCAGGAATCTCCGCCGGACAGTGCCTGGGGATATTCTTCAATCACATGGTAATCTGCTCCAAGATTGTACATATTTTGCATATCTGGGCTCCCCCAACCTTGAACATTTCTTGTGATCAAATTTCCACCAGTCATTGGGTATTGGTATGCGTCAGCAATCATCAAAGCCTTGATGGTAGATGAATATGGCCACTCCCCAGTTGGATTGTTGTCAAAGTAATTTTCCTGGTACATTTCATAGGCCAGGCCAGACATTCCTGCGACTGTGGGTGTTGCGCCGCTAGTTCCTCCAAAGTCGTCATAATAATTGGTACCGGTATATCCTGCACCGCCCATTTGGTCGACGGTGTATATCCAGTCGAAGCAAGCCAACATATCTGGTTTTGCCCTTCCATCAGCGGCTGGGCCTCTAGAGGGGGTCATACCTGCTCCAGCAGAATGCCAGTTGTCATCCGCAGTACTTGCTGTGTCCTCATGGAAAATCGCACCGACGGCCATATTATTTTTGGAAATTGATTCTGCGCTCATGAGTCCCTCAGCTTCACCATTGTTGCTGTTACCAATGGCCCAGTGAGTGAGGATTTTTGGATTGTCAACTATGGCCTGGTCTATTTCATTGGACATTGCATCATACTCTCCATCCATTGCTGCACCATTCCACCATGAATTTGTCTGAACAACACCATTCTGTCCGGCATTACCAGAAGCGAATGTTCCGGCCCAGAGGTTTGAGATGCCTAGTGCGTTGCCATTCCCCCAATCTCCAAATACACCAATAGCCTCATACAGAACGCCTAGAGCATTAATGTCTCCTGTTCCATCACCGAACATAATTCCTGATGTGCAGGTTCCGTGGCTATTTGCTACAGGGGCAAAATCAGTAAATAGGACTTGACCCAGATCGGTGTGGGTTAAATCGATTCCATCATCAATTACTTCAGCAAGAATTCCACTACCTGTGAATCCAAATGATTGGGGGGTGTCTGAACCCATGAAAGTATTTGACTGGATATTGTTCATAAGAGTTTGTGGTTCATAAATTTGTTGAATTCTGGTTACTTCTTCCATATTTAAAATTGAGTTAAATATGCCAGTGTCCATTGTGGTTTCAAGGTAATTAACAGAAACTGTGTTGATTCTGTTAATTTTTACGCCGAGGTTTTCGATTTGTTCGGTGATGGCTCTAATATCAATATTCCTTTGTAGATTTATTCTAACATCAATGGTTCCACTGACACCTTGAAGGTCCTTATCCAATTTTATATTTAAGTTACCGGATATCTCATTGATTTGAACAGCATCAGTCTGGCTAAAACCAGAAAATCCAATATAAACAAATGATGTTGCTATCAAAATCACAATAATTCTGTTCACACTTTCCATTCCTTTCATTTTTTCACTCATGCAAATATCTCCTCTTATTAACGAAATTAGGTGTCCAAAACGGACCTCACTCCGTTCTGAACAATGTGCAACCAGGTGGTTAATAGATCCTTTGGACAATTTTATGAATGCATAAAAGGCAGGTTGCTTTACTCAAAAAAAGTATATGCGCACATGGTATAAATATTTACTTATGTTGAATATTATTTATATAAATACCTGTCGAAAATTTTAATATAAAATGATTTATTGAGATACAACTAATTAAAATAGAAAAAAGGGGGTAAGCCCCCAGTTTAGTCTTTGCTTTACGGATTAACAGTCAACACACAAAGTCCGCCGGTAATCGTATCGATTCTAGATTACTGATTACCGGTTACGCTGTGAATGAGTGCTCCCCAACGCTAAAGCGCGGGTATCCTTTCAGTTTTCACCCTGAATTTCGTAATTATATAGAGAAAAGAACTCATTCAGATTTATTCCAAATTGCTGAAATTTCAGAATAGATGGGGAGCACTTTTATCGGTATCCAAAGTCTGAGGACATTTGGAAAATGTGGAACCGCATTCACCGATTGCTATCTGTTTGTTCGAGCCATATGGCATTCGATTTAGGTATAGAATGGTACCATGCCATCGTCGAATGCGGTTCCCCAACATCCAAAATCTAAGGAAATATGGAAATTGCATTCAACTTGCAGAGGAGAAGTTAGTTAAAAGAGGATAATAGAAAAATTAGAAAGGGGGAGGCCAATAGGCCTCCCATTCTGTTCCATGTTTACTGCTTACGGATATGGTACATTCCAAGTGGTTGCAGACGGCACGAACACCCAGTAGGCGTTTCCATCCGACATGGTCACGCTGACCAGATTCGTATAATCCTGGATGTACGGTGTAGTGGAAGTGTAGACCGAAATTATGGTCGCACCAGTCCCGGCAAGCGCCAGGTTGGCCGTCATGGGATTCTGCGACGGATACCCGACCATATTCCAACCGGCGTAGAGGGTTATCTGCACCTGGCTGGACGGATAGTCGCCGGCGACGCCCGTGGTCAGCTTGCTGCCGCTGACCGCGGTCAAGTGCACCCAAACGCCCATCTGGTTGTCGATGATCGTGAACGTGTTCGTGGTCGCGCCCTTCCTGTAGGTCATCCATCTTTGCACCGAAGCGTCCCAGTACTTGGCCACGTCCCAGTCTGTTGCAGGATCATCGAGTATGGTCTCGATGTTGCCGCTGATGGCTATGGGGAACGATACGAACGCCCAGTCACCGGCAACGCGGCCGGTGAGGTCGATATCGTACGGCACCGAAACAACGAAGCCGGGTTCCTGCTCCGAATTGACATTTGTTTCGCGGTTGCCTACTGCATCCTCGGCACGTACAACATACCACCATAGCGTGGCATCGGCTTGGCCTCTGCCAATATCACAATAGGTATTTGTTCCGACCGGAACTGTGTCAATAACATGGGCAACATCCCAAGGCCCGGTGCTTATGTCCGAACGGTATATCACATATTGGCTGACATCAGTACCGCTGTGCGTCCAGTTTAGAGTGTTATCGGCAAGTGTGCCGGCACCAGGTGCGGGTTTAATAGCAATCTGGAAGAAAGATGCACCGTCAGCCACTGCAGCGGTTACTGTCGCTATGCCGGTGGCCCCGGCTATTGTCTGTACCTTTGTTCCCCAGCACCCAGAACTTGTGGTGGCAGCTATGCTACATTGCTGTTCATCCGATTCGGACCAACCCGCTCCTGCAACACTAAATGGTACGCCATCGCCACCATCATACGAAAGACCATAGATTACAAGGCTATTATCGTCAATGGTGGTTATCTCTGGAATGTTATGGGGGTTAGCGCTAGTTGCTGATGTGTCAAAATTTTGTGCGTTTATAGGAGAACCGGTATCAACACCAGACAATCGGATGTACCAGCCAAACCAGTAATCTGCAGATTGCGCAACTACCGTCACTTGTCCTTCCGCACCTGTGGCGACGCGCCAGAAAGCTCCGATGTGGGCATCGGGAGTGGCACTGCCACTGGTACCTACAAAGTTCCAGCCTGCCAGATTATTAGAGAACTGAGCAGTGGCAGTGTTATCAGAATTGCCAACGATGAGCATTAGCAGTTCGCCTGCAGTTATTCCAGAAGGAGCAGTGAGAACAAGGTTAGCAGATGCGGTAGCGCCGCCGTTTGAGGCCTGGAACCCTTCAACAACTACCGAACCCGGAAGGTTCCCATAGTGTTCAACTGTGGGGGCTGTGGGGGCTGCAGGGGCGGTTACATCGAGGATGTAGGACGTAGCTTCGGGAGGTGTTCCTGGGATTGGTGGGCTAGATTCTGTCGAACCACCACCAACAGCAGAAGCAAGCCAGCCATAAGTTCCGCTACCTGCTGCGATTGTATAGGTGCGGCTGCCGTCAACTGTTGCATCGTTGATTGCGAACGTCCATGAGGCACCGCCGTTCTTAGTGTAATAAAGGTTGACCGAGGTTGGTGAGCCAGTCCAAGTATATGTTAACGTTACAGCGGCGACATTTGTTGGGCCGCCTATCGGACCGTCCGCTGTTGCTGTTGTGCCTGGTGGTTGAGCATTGTAGATTGTAATGGCAAAATCCTGACCGCCTGTGGTTACGGTTGTCGGTACATTGTATCCGATAACTTCAACTGTGTATGTGCCCGCCTGAAGTTGTCCGGTTGGAATATAAACACATTCGACATTGTTGACATCGTCCCAGTTGTCTGCATTCCTGTCCCAGTTCTCGCCCGCAATGTTGGTGTTCCCAGCTGCTGTGCCAGAGGTTGAGTATCCGTTTGAGAAGGAATTACCATACCATATCTGGCCCAAGGGCGAAGTAACCCGGAGGTTTAGATTGTTGACAAGAGCAGGATTCGCTAGTGCCGTACCTGGAGCGTCGGTGTATACCATGGTAATCTTCAGTGGCTGAGCGGCAGATTGATAAGATATGGGTACAGACCATGTTTGGCCTGTGGAAAGCGCTTGAGGATTGTCATAATTCTGAACATTCACGGTTGGGTTAACAATGGTTGGCAAGTAAGACCTTCCCCAACCCTCGTTTGCATTTGGTATATCGGCAGTACCCATATCTATTGCTGTGTTAATCAGCAAAGCCTTGACCATTGCTGGCATGGGCCTTGTTCCGCCATGTCCGGCTTGCCACCAATCTACGATGACCGCCGATGAGCCCGCAGTATTGGGGTTAGACATTGATGTTCCAGAGCACCATTCGTATCTTGTATCAGGTGTGTAATACCCATATAATAAAGAACCACCAGTGCGATACGCAGACCGTGTGGAAACGATTCCGGTTCCTGGTGATGCGATATCGGGCTTTATCTTTGTGTCGTCATCAAGACCTCTGCTGCTGAATCCAATAATAGTGTTGATATCGTTGGAATCTGCGTTCGCTCCAAGATTTCCATAAGATGTTCCATCTGGATGATAATTCTCGCTAGCCCCCGTTGTGATTACGTTCTTACCGCTAGCCGGTGAACCAATTGTCCCAGCTCCCGAACCGGCGTTTCCAGCTGCAACCGTGATAATCATCGCTTGCTGTCCGCCTGTTGATGTTGCTGAATCTCTAACATGCTGATCATAATAAATGTCATTGGCTTCATAAGCGCTGTCACCGGGATTTTCTCCCCATGAATTGGAATGAACATATGCACCCCCATTATAAGCAGCTTGGAAAAGTGTATCCCATCCTGCTTGGGTGGTGGGAATTCCTGTACCGCTTCCAGCATCTGTAAATATCTTTTGACCAAACAATCGTGCATCCGGTGCTATGCCAGCTCCGACATAATAATTTGTTGCTCCGTATCGCGTGCCAGTTCCGGTATTACCGTTTGCTGCAATAGTTCCGGCAGTGTGAGTTCCATGTCCATATCCGTCCCTAAATGTGCCACCCCCAGTTCCAGTATAATCAACACCACCAACAACGCGGCCATTAAAATCAATATGGCCTGCGTTTCCGGCAACTCCAGTGCCGATTCCAGTATCGGCCACGGCAACCACGACATTCGTACCATCCCAACCCTGAAGATTGGCATAGTTGCCATATCCCCCATAAGGAGAGTTGGCGGTCCAAATTCCGCCAGTTATCTCACTAGCAGTCTCACCATAAAGAACATTCTCATCAACATGTTCTAACCAGATTACGTCGTCAAAAACTGCAAGTGTTTCAAATTGGGATGTATCTGCATCTACAATCATCTCATAATGATTGTTAAAATCAACATATGAATATTCAGTTCCGGGGAAAAGTTCTTGAATACTATCGAGGGTGCTGGACACATCAGGCCCGTTCCAGACTGTCACACGAGTTTTCCCGCCAATCATTTCGGATGTGAACTTGTATGCCGGATGGAATTTTCCCGCCCACTGGACAAAATTCAAGCCAAGTGCTCCTGCAATCGCCACGGGGCTCCCTCTCGTCAGGAATGCATTGTTCGGAATATAGCTGTCAATCTCAATTCCTAGGGCTTTGGTCTCAGCAATCCATGTGGCCTTCACGGGACCGATAAATTGAATAATATAAAGAGAGCATGAATCGCCCGCTTTCAGTGATTCGGGTATTGCCGGATCTCCCTGGATAGTATCAAAGGCGTATGTGATCATGCTGATCGTGGTTCTATCATTTATTATGCTTGCCTCAATCCCCTGGCGCCCGAGCGCCCGAATCATTGTTGGTGTGAGCCTTGCCAATTGGAATTCGTCGAAGGTCTCGATTATCTCAATTCCCAAATTATCGAGGATAGAGTGCCCCACATCGTTTTTCAGGTAAACAATACCGATATCGGATTCTTCATACTGGGCTTTGGTAAAATTCAGACCGCCAAACGCGGTCAACATCATTGCCACAACAATTGCCATTGCCAAGCCCACGTTGAAAAATCCTTGTTTCTGCATTTTAAACATCGCTCCTTCATCGCAATGCACATATCTGACAGAAGACGATGCTATGCAATTGCCCTCATGCATCATGCGCATCTTTATGCCATATAATGGGGTACATAATATAATAAAGTATCGTTAAATCGTCATTTCTTGTCTTTCTTCTTAGCTTCCACAGTTTTTCTGGGCTGGGCCTTCTCGGATTCAGCAGCTCTCTTGACAAGCGGGTGAGGGGTCCTTGACTGGGGGTGTGCGGATTTCCTGGCCGGAACCGATTTCTGGGGAGGGGGCCTGGACGTCTGAGCGGGCTTTACGGGTTTGGCCTGGATTGGTATTGATTTATTCCGGGGTGGCGACGGGGGTGTTACCGCACGTGGGGCGGCCTTCTTTGGAACATTCGTGCCCTTGGCTGTGCGATGGGGCGGGGTTGGGTCAGCCCATGGCTTGGGCCCTTCCTTTATGGGTTTGACCTTCTTATCTGGTGCTTCAGCATTATCTAGTGTCCTGCGGTAGGTAGGGGATTTAACTGCCCAGTCACCACCTTTCTCCGAATCTTCGGGGCAGATATTGCCCCTCTTCCTCTCAATCACGGAAACACCTATGCTGGTGGCAATGACTGAGAGAACAATTATCAGAAAGGCCACATTGAGAAATATGTTTTGGTATGGGGACATGAGGTTATAATATGCTGACTGGATGGTCACACCGTCAACGACCGTGGTCTCACTGAACGCGGCAATGGTGAAAGGAAGTTGAGCAAGAACGGCCGCAGCCAACCCTCTTGGCAGCATGGCAAAAATGTATGCCTTGTCATCCTTGGATTCCTTGTGGACGTAGCACGTTACCGTAGTGGCTATGTATCTGACCACCAGAACACCGATGAACAGTATTGAGAGAAGCAGCAAGAGTACCAGCACGGGCTGTTCCACAATCCAATTGGGTATGAACCCGGGAAGCGAACCGAACGTTCCGCTGTTTATGACGAATGTGAAGGTCATGCCCAGGTAAACGAAGAAGAATGTTCTCACCAGGAAAGAGACCTCGGTGTGGAACTGTTTGATGTGGTCGTCCAGAATGAAGCTGCCCTTTATCTTTAGAATTCTGGCAATCTCGTCCTTGTTGCTCAGTACCAGGCCGAACACCAGGGCGGCAATTGCCCCGCTGACCTGGATGTACTCGGTCACGGCATAGAGTACCAACAGGGCGGCGATTGTTATCATGAAGGCAAAGGGTTTTCCTTCCAGCTTCTTCAGTATGAGCAACCAGAATACACCGAATAGGAACGCGATGAAGCCCGCCAGAACGAAAGAACTCAGCAGCCTCTGGACCATTGCGCCGGTATCCAACGTGCTACCTTTCAGCATCTCGATGAATATGAGGGCGGAAACTATGCAAAGCACGTCAGTGAGAACCGATTCCAGGGTCAGAAGTATCTTGGTGCTCTCCTTGGTGCAGGATTTCGCCATGATGGGAATGACCACGGCACCGCTGGTGCCGCCTATGATGCAGCCCAGAAGAAGGCCGATGATAATGTCCATCCTGAGGAAATAGAAACAGATGATGGCAGTGATGACCATTGTTCCGATGAAGGCAACACCTGTGTGAAGTATTGCCAGACCGAGCTTCTTCATGGTCTTTTCCAGATGAAGGTTGAGGCCGCCGTCGAACAGTATGATGACGAGGGCCAGTGCGGCAAATGTTGGCGCTATTGAAATAATGACGGAGGACATTTCCGGATCATCCAGTATCCCAAAATGTGTGTAGTGCGTGAGTATTGGTCCGATGAAAAGCCCGATGAATATGAGGATGAGAATATCCGGAATCTTGGTGCGCTCGAAAAATAGGGAACCGAGAAAACCGATTAGGATTATCATGCCTATTCCGGCAAAGAGATATGAAACTTCCATGTGTGACCCTAATCCACATTACGCTTTTGTCTATTATAATTTGCTATGAATTTATGGAATGTTGTGCCGACCAACAAAATTGCTGGCAGTTTCACGCCCAATAGGGGGTGCGAACATCCTCGTAGGCGCTCATGGCCGCAACGGCACCGCCGGCGCAGGCCGTTATTACCTGCCGCAGACCGCCCGAAACATCGCCGGCAGCGTACACTAAACCTACGCTGGTTCTCATCTTGCGATCCGTCTTGATGAAGCCACCCCCATTGAGTTCAATGCCCATGGATTTTGCCAGATCGGCGTTGGCTTCCACGCCCACAGAGACGAAAACACCGTCGAACTCATGCGTCTCTTCCTGACCCGTTTTCTTATTGTGAAGCCAGAGTCCGATGACCTTGGTGTCGCCCAGGATCTCCAGGATTTGCATGTCCAGAAGAAGTTTTATACCGTCCTTGACAAGCTGCTCCTGCAGAACCTTCTCCGCACGCAGGGTATCCCTTCTGTGTATGAGCGTTACATCCGCCCCAATATGCTTCAGGTGCAGTGCCTCAGTCGCACCGTTGTTACCGCCGCCTATGACGGCGACCTTCTTCCCCCGAAAGAACATACCGTCGCATGTTGCGCAGTAGGATACGCCGCTGCCGATGTATTTGGATTCGCCGGGAACGCCTATTTTTTTGAATTTGGCGCCGGTGGCCAGTATGACAGATTTGGCTTTCAGTTTGCGTTCACCCGCAGTGATAATGAAATGTTCGCCGTCGCGGACAACGGCATCAACGTGAACGCCGTCTTCCACCGGTAAATTCTTCGCAGCATGTTCCTTCATCTTCATCATCAGGTCCATACCGCTTATTCCCTCGAAACCCGGGTAGTTCTCCACCCATGGAGATGTGGCTGCCTGCCCGCCGCCCATGCCCTCATCCAGGACCGTGGCCCTGAGGCCGGCCCTGGCGGCATAGATACCGGCAGTGAAACCGGCGGCACCCCCGCCTATTATGATTAGGTCGAACGACGTTTCTGTCATAGAAATACCTTCACTGCATGAATGCCTTGACCTTGGGTTCGAGCATTGAACGCGGCATAGCCCCCACTTCGCGGCTGGCCAGTTTTCCGTCCTTGAAGAAGAGCATGGTCGGAATGCTCTGTATGCCGAAGCTCATTGCAGTAGCCTGGCACTCATCGGTGTTCAGCTTTCCGAAGGCTATTTTCCCCGCATAGGCACCGGCCAGCTCGTCGATGACGGGGCCCAATATCCTGCACGGGCCGCACCATGGGGCCCAACAATCAATAATTACCAGTGGATATTTATTGATGAAATCCTGGAAATCACTATCACTCACGTTCACCGGGGTAGATGGCCAATTCTTGTCTGCATTCATATTCTTTTCCTCCATTTTGTTTTGATTCGATTTCAATTTTTCTATCTTCTGTTTCCGGATAGATTTCAATTCCTCGTCGAAGCCGTCATCAATCATATACAAGACCCAATATTAGGCTTTCGCTTGTTTGTTAATTAGTTTTTCCTGAATTTTTGTGAGAAACCTTTTTACACATCCTTTCGATGGTCGGGCGGTGAGGGAATGACAGTAAAAATTAAATTGAAGAGTGCGGAATCCGGCTCGGTCGTTGATATGGAGATTGAGGGTGACAACACCGTCAATGAAATCATTGACAGCGCAGCCGGGCATTGGGGAATGAACGCCGGGGCCTATGTTCTGCGAAAGGGCAAATCCCTGCTAAGGGGTACAGCCACCATTGCCGAACTGGGAGTAATCCACGGCGATGTTCTGGAACTGATTCCTGACCCCGAAGGCGGGGCGTAAGCCAATGTCGCTGCCGATCAATCTGCTTCGCTCAAGGCTGGTAAACGAACTGGCCATGTGCCGCTCCAGCCTTGATTATGAGATTCTCTGTTCGGATGAGGAATTTGCCGAACTTCCGACCACCCTGGAAGTAAGCATGAGAAACGTTCCGGGACCCGTTCTCAGAATGGGGGCTGTGGAGGACCAGACCGAACACACCATGCAGATAGTCATAACGCCGGATTATCCGTACGAAAAACCCATAGTCCGGTGGCAGACGCCCATCTTCCACCCCAATATCATGCTGCCAAGGGACGGCGGATACGTATGCACCAAATTGCTGGACAGCTGGAGTTTTTCTTCCAATCTCCTGGGTTTCATCAAGGGCGTGGAGAGCCTCCTGGCCAACCCAAATCCCATGAATCCCTACAAATCTGAAAGCTGCATGCTGGCATCCGAGAGGTTCATTGCAGAACCCTATATGCCGGTAGAATCACCAAGGCAGAAAAGGGGGCCACGGATTGTCAGTTAAGATATTATCGGAAGCGAGGAAGGAGCCGATCGAGGCGAGACCGCCGGCCAATGTCAAGCCCCATCTATGGCTTCCTCTGGATAAAACAAGCGTTCTCGAGATGCAGTTGGCGGAGGATCACCCCATAACAGCCTACGTGAACAAGCACGCCGAGGCGAAGATGCGTAACCATGCACTCTCCATGCGCCACGATACGTTAGAGGTCATGGGCCTGATGCTGGGCGAGGTACGGACCTGGAGGGGGAAAGAATACATACTGGTGAGGGATGTAATAACCTCCGATTTGGATGCTACTTCCGTTTCCGTAAAATTCGATTCATCCGGATTCGAGAAATTGTTCGAGAAGCTGGACGGGGCCGGTTTCGATTATGTCATTGTTGGTTGGTACCACTCACATCCCGGCTACGGCTGCTTCATGTCGGAGACCGACCTGAAGACCCATGCAAGCGCGTTCGTCAGCCCTCATCACATTGCCATGGTCATAGACCCGAAGAACTTCGATATCGCGGCATTCAGGCTGAAGGACGGCAAGGGTGTGGAAACGGATTTTGCAGTATACTGGGATGAGTACGATGATCCCTACGGCGGGTTGAAACGGATTCCGAAAAATTAAAATGGTTTCAAATTTTGAGGGAATGTGTCACCAAAACCGCGGGATGAGCGATTAGTCTCTATATTTTGGGGTGGGTGGGGGTCGTCTGGCATCAACCAAGTTGAGCGATTAGTCTCTATATTTTGGGGTGGGTGGGGGTCGTCTGGCATCAACCAAGTTGATGCCTAGACCCAGATAGCATGCCGGGCCCTCATGTTCGCCTCGGTCTGCCCGAGCCGTTTCATGAGCTCCGAAACGATGCCGTCCAGGAACACCAGGGCGGTTATCTCGAATATGGTGCCCAATGGGGAATACTCACTGTCCAGGGAATTTTTCTCGACCTTCAGATGGATTACCGAACTTGCCGCGTGGGCCAGCTTGGACTGATTCTCCGCGGTGATGGCGATGACACTGGCACCCAGGCGCCGAACGATGTTGGCGGTCTGAATCGCAGACATTGTCTCGCCGGTATTGGACACGATTATCACCAGGTCGTCCTTCTCCACGATGGGGGTAATGGTCTCGCCGATAAAAAATACCTTCAGCCCCATCTGGACCATTCTGATGGCGAAGGCTTTGCACATCGTTCCGGACCTTCCCACACCGTAAATGAAGACCTTCTGTGCTTTCAGAATGTTGTCTATGAGAAATTCACGCGCGCCGTCCTGCTCATTGGCCAGCGACGCGCCTACCCTCCTGAGAATGTGTTCCTCCGATTCAAACATGGATTACCTCTTCTTCTTGGGTGCAGGTTTTTTCACCGGGGCTTTGGACTTGGGTGCTGGAACGGGTTTGGCTGCCGGCTTCTTCGCGGGTTGCTTCTTCGGAGCTGGCTTCTTGGCAGGGGCCTTGGAGGGTACCGATTTCTTGGCCGGTTGCTTCTTCGGCACTGGCTTCTTGGGCACAGCTTTCTTAGGAGCGGGCTTTTTCACAGGGATTGTGGATGGTACCGATTTCTTAGGCACAGATTTTTTTGTCGGTGCCTTCGATGGGGTTGGTTGCTTCTTCGGCACTGGCTTCTTCACCGCAGTTTTCTTAGGTGCTGGCTGTTTCGCGGGGGCCTTGGAGGATGCCGATTTCTTGGCCGGCTGTTTCTTCGGAGCTGGCTTCTTGGCAGGAGCTTTCGATGGGGCTTTGGCCTTGGATACGGGCTTCTTGGGCACAGCTTTCTTGGACGGCTTGACTTCCGCCGGTTCGGCCTCCTTGGCCTTCTGGCGCTCGGCCTTTGCCTCGCGCTTGGACAGTACACGTTCCAGTATGACCTTCATGTACATGGCATCATGCTCCAGAAGCGGCGAACCGGATATGACGGTAAGTTCCATGTCATTCTCCAGTATGCACTCCGCCAGGGGTTCGAACTTGAGGTCGCCCTTCTTGATGGGGGTGTATCGTATCTCATTGCCGTTCTCATGCTCAACCCCGGAAAAGTGGGTGTAGAAGCGGCCCTTTGTGAATCTCTTGGCCCTGTCGAACAGGTCCTGGAAGTCCTCCTTCTTCTTCAGGGAACCATTGCCCCTGGCATGAACATGGGGGAAATTGATGACCGGCACCGGTCCCTTGATTTTTTCACATATGTTCTCGATCTCTTCGAAGGAACCGAATATCTCCTGCCGGCCGCTGGTCTCCAGACCTATGGGTATCTTGATGCCGGATTCGTCGTACCATTCCTGAATAAGAGTGATGTTGTCAGCGATGTTCTTTGCGGCAACGGCCCTGGAAAAATTGCCGTACATGCCCATGTGTGTTACCACAATCTGTGCATCCATAATTTTGGCCAGCAGCCCCGCCCATCTGATACTCTCGACGCTACGCTCGGTGAGGTCGTTGTTTGCCACCAGGTCCATGTAGTACGGCGTGTGAACCGAAAGCACCACATCCAGGTTCTTGGCAATCTCGCCCAATTGTTTCAGGTGTGTGTAATTTTTCGCAATGGGATTGATCATGGTGAGTAACACATCGCCCTTCTCCATGGGTTCCTTCAATGCGGCAGCCTTGCGCTTCTTTCCGCGGAGAACCTCTATAATAAGTTCCTTCTCCATCTCCATGGGTATGAACCCTATGTCCTCATCGGCAGCATAACGCTCAGTCACATTGGTTCTCACTATCTGAACTTCCAGGGCAGTCAGACCGAGTGTGTGAACGTCTTCAATGCCGTCACGAAGTGTACGGCCTTTGCATGAAAGGGGGATACCAGACGGACCAAAACGAATCATAATTCTTCACCATACCTTTTGACTATCCACCCGGTATAGCACTCAACTATATAATTATTGAGTGCAAGGTACCAATAGCGACAAGAGCGGACCACGCCGCAAACCCCTTAATTCGCTACAATACAAGAATGTTTCGTTTTTCAGCAAATTTCAAATAGTTGGATGGATTGTTCTCACCCAAAGCAGGGATACATTTTGAGTGACATAAAAAGACTGGTTCTGGACGTACTCAAGCCGCACAATCCGTCCATAATAGACATGACGCAAAAACTTGCCGACCTGAAAGGCGTCTCCGGGGTCAATTGCACCCTGGACGAGGTGGATCAGGAGACGGAGAGCATCAAGATAACCATGGAAGGCCATGCCATCGATTATGAAGCGGTGAGAACCGCAATAACCGCCTTCGGAGCGGTTATTCATTCGGTGGACAATGTTGTAGCCGGAAAGAAGCTTGTGGACGAAGTAAGAACACCGCAGGATTGAAATCGGTACTGCTGGAAATCATTGCCTCAGTTGCTTCAGCACAGGCGCGACTTTTCCTATAAGTTCGGTCTTACTGAGGGATTTTTCCACGGAAACGCAGCCTTCCCTGTTCCACCAGAAAGCGGGGTAGGATTTGTCTTCGTTGAGTTCAGCTTCCAGACCCAGTGATTTAACGGCATCCAGCAGCTCTGCGGAAGTGGGATTCTGAATTGCAAGAGCCTTCGGCACCCGCCTGCCGCGGGCTCTCGATTTGGTGGAATCAAAATAACTGGGCCAGAGAATTATGTGGTCTGTCCTGGTTCTAACCATGGAAACACCGGCGCGCCTATTCCTGGAGAACGGCGTTCACCACGGAATCCTGGCCGGGCCTGGAGGTTACCATGGCAAGGCCGAGCTCGGTCTGAACTATCGCACCCTTCGTGAGAATGTTCCTCTGAACGTAGTTGTGGTTGGCCGGGTTGCTTCTGACACTGAGAATGCGCGATTTCTGGGCCTTTCCGGTCTTGGGATCGTAAACATTGGCGACACTGACAGTCATCAACCGCCCCTTCTGATTGTTACCCCTGGTTCTGTATATCTTCATGTGGGTCTCTTCCCTGATCACAGCGAACTGCGATTCGGGAGCAATTTCAAATGCCCTCTTCTTGCGGAACGGTCTGTAACGGCCGCCTGTGTTCTTCCTCTTTGAGCGTCCTTGCCAAAGTGCCATAATATCACCTGATGGAACTGCGCATAAGATACATACCGTATAAAATGGTTTCGTGCCCCGCAAATGATTTTCCGGGGATTAAAACACTACATAACTTTTATATGGAGAAAGGCATTACACGGATAAGTGATATTTATGGCTGCCAAAGGTAGCAAGAACGAAGACTGGTTCGACAACCTGGACAAGGAACTGGACAAGAAGACCGCTCAGGCTCAAAAATCCACAGGCGCGGAGAGCACCCAGAAGGGTGACCTAAATCGCACTCTGATGACGGATTTCTGGAAGATACTTCTCAGGTTCGAGAAGATCAACATACATTTCTCCATAGAACCGGCCGACACGCAGTTTGCCTCATTCGAGAAATATCCGTATGAATGGTCCCTCAAGGAGAATTTCGACTTCGGCGGCATCAACCAGATTCAGATAGTTGACAGGACCAGAAGCCAGGGAAGGGTCGGCGACACACTGAAACTCAGGTACTACAACGAGGGAGACAACCACAATCTCCGGCTTACTTTCGAATTCTGCGAGGGCGAACATTATTACAAATACTCCGGGTGGAAGAGAATGTATGGCCAGTACATTCTGCTGGACACCCCGGTGAAGAAATTTGATCTCGATCAGTTCCACACCCTGCTCGCAGAGGTTGTTCGCCAGTGGTACGAGTCGCACCTGAAACACGACAGGAACGTTATGCTGCAGTACCTCGCTGGCACGTTCGAGAAAGGGGAGACGTTCACCCAGGGATAACCCCGCAATCTAATCGCCGCAATCAAGTCGTTTGTATAATGTCGATTGCGGAAATTCCATACACTTTGAATCTGGTTGTTTGCCAAATGTTGATTCATGACGAACGCTCATTATTGCATATATTTAGTTTCCGCATTCACCGATTGTTTGTAAAATGATTGTAATTTTATGGCCCCTGGATTCAGTTAATGTTTGTTTCCGGGCCATGGGCGAATGCGATGTTTGGATATGTTTGGAACTGCATTCACCGCACGTCGTAAATCTACAATCCCTAAATCGAAAATCGTCAGTCCGCCACAAGCTGCAGCCGGCACCCTTCCCTCAGCCTTATGACATTCAGACCCGCTTTTCTTGCCCTGGAAATTAATTCTGCGTCATTGGTCATGACAATGCCCTTGACCTTCTTGGCCAGCTCCAGAACTGCGTTATCGCCCCTGCTCCGGGTCTTGCGGACATCCCTGGACTTTGCCAGTTTCAGGGCGCCCCTTGCGTGGATGTTTGTCTCTGCCAGCTTCTCCAGCTCGCCGAGAAGTGGTTCCGGCACAACAATGGTATAACTGCCCAGAATGCGCTCCAGCTCCATATCAATGTTAAATTTTCTCTTGAAAGGAGCGATGAGTGCGTTTGTATCCGCTACAACGTATCTCATTTCAGAATACCGTAACCGATGAGGCGCCACCGCCCGGATATCCGGCGGCTGATGGCCACACCCTGCTCGGCCTCCGCGCATATGGGTATCTTCAGGCGCACGTTGGCTATGTTATCCCTGGCACTGGTGACTGTTCCGACGGTGGTGGCTGTTCCGACGCTCAGCATCAGCGGTTCGTTGCTGTTCAGGGTCTCCACTTCCACCTCGCTTGCCGCGCCCACAACCCTGTCAAGAAGTTTCACTTCCATGGTTATTTCGTGGAGAACGTTGGGTAGGGTCTCTGACTTGCCCACAACTTTTCCTATGAGTGAATCTGATTTCGTCATTGCCGGGTCCAGGTTGGTCCCGATGGCTATGAGGCCGCCGGGGCCCACGGCATCCACCTTCTTGCTGCCGGAATGAAGGGAAACTATGGTCGAATGTATGGGTTCGTAGATAACCTTGCCCTTCACTTCCGTTTTGATGCCTGGCCTTATCTCTATCTCGTCGCCCATCTTCAGCTCCCCCTGGGTGAGGGTTCCGCCCAGAATTCCGCCGATGAGCTCCTCGGGGCTGCTGCCCGGGTTGTTCACGTCGAACGATCTGGCAATGTGCATCCTCGGAGGCAGGTCCGGATTTGGCTCTGGCGAGGGAATGAATTCATTGATAGCTTCCAGCAAAACGTCAATGTTCTCGCCTCTCTGGGCGCATATGGGGAGAATGGGTGCGTTCTCGCCAATGGTGCCTTTCACAAACTCTTTTATTTGCTGGTAATTTTGAATTGCATGTTCCTCGTCCACTATGTCTATCTTGTTCTGAACTATGATTATGTTCTTGACGTCAGAAATCGTCAGGGCCATGAGGTGCTCCTTGGTCTGGGGCTGGGGGCATTTCTCGTTGGCTGCTATGAGAAGTATGGCGCCGTTCATTATTGCCGCACCTGAAAGCATGGTGGCCATGAGGGTCTCGTGGCCCGGCGCATCCACGAATGAAACTGTTCTCAGGAATTCACATTCGGAATCGCAGTTGGGGCATTTTTTCTTGGTGGTATATGCCGCATGCCCCTCGCATTTCGGACATTTGTAAAAACTCGCATCGGCATAGCCCAATTTTATGGTGATGCCGCGCTTTATCTCCTCAGAATGGCGGTCCGTCCAGGTACCGCTGATAACTTTGGTGAGGGTGGTCTTGCCATGGTCCACGTGACCAATCATGCCGATATTTACCTCTGGGCGACCCTCAACTCTCATTGGCCCCCTCTTCCTTCTTTCCAAGGAGCTCTTCAACGGAGCGCGGGCCTCTTGTCACAACCATCATGTTTATCTGGACTATGTCGGGGGAAATCTGATTGCCCCTCATGGTCTTTCTTCGCCTCTCTCCGTCCATGTGCGGGTGGAAGCCCAGACCTTTGGATATCAGGAGCTTCTTCCTCCTGGGGCCGGGCAGGTCGTTCCTCATGGGGAAGCCGTCCTTGTCTGAACCGCCGGTGATTTCAAGCTTGTATCCCGGCATCTCGACGAATATACCATCCATCTTGTCGCCGATCTTCTTTCCGAGGATGGCATTGGCCTGGTTGCCGGTTACCTGCTTCTGGTACGATTTTCCCGTCTTGGGGTCGGATATGTTGGCTCTGAATTCCACCATGTAGATTGCTCCAGCATGTACGAATGATTCGGATGGAGGCCTAAATAACTTCTTTTATATAAAGCTTGAGGGAATGGGTAAGTATTCAGTGAGATGAAGCAATAACGATTGTAGATTTTAGATTTACGACGGATTGACTGGCCGAAGTGATTAGTGAAAAGTGTAAAGTGAATAGTGAAAAGTGACGTTGGGAGGTAAATGATGAACGAATCGGCTCTCAAGGACAAAAATACTTCGTTTTTCATTTTTCACTTATCACTATTCACTGTTCAGTAAACTACCAGCCCCTAAAGTGGCTGGCGTTTGTTGCCAGGGCTGGAAGTTTACCCAGGGGCCATGCACCTAATTTATCAAAGCCGATTAGCTTTGATTTCATGTGATGATATATGAGCACGATGCATGGCAGGTCATGCATATGAACACGATGCATGGCAGGTCATGCATATGAACACGATGCATGGCAGGTCATGCATATGAGCATGGCGGCCTTCTTTCTGCTTATATTCGTGTAAATGGCCTTTCATCCCCGGCTTAAAAACCGGGGGGTTCTCGGCCTTTATCACTAAAAACTACAATTTAACGAGCAAACTTCAGAATACTGAACTCTTACGGGAATGGAGTTTAAAACTGCTGGCATGCCTCAAAGTCCCAGAGTGTGTCCATTTTCCCGAAGCCATTTCCTGCAATCCCGGTACTCCGGAATCACTGTTGACAGAAGGTTCCAGAATTTTCTGCTGTGGTCTCTCTGGATTATGTGGCAAAGTTCGTGCGCCACAACATAATCCAGTATGCCAACGGGTGCTGTCATAAGCTTCCAGTTCAGGTTTATCTGAGTATCTGACGAACAGCTGCCCCAGCGTTGTTTCTGGTTTCTCACGGATATCTTTGGAGGCTCCAGACCCAGTTCCTGCGAGTAATAGGCCACCCTCATCCCGAATGTCTCCCTGGCCCGGGCAATGTACCATTTTCTTATGATTTCTGGAATCTTCTCCGCGGGCGTGTTCGGGGGTATGTTTACTATCAGTTCATTATCTGTTATATTCAAATCTGCTTTTTTCGCGGTCCCGAACCTGAGGGCATACCTGTAGCCGATGTAAGGAAGCAATTCCCCTTCCGTGTAGGTGTTGCGCGGAACTTCCAACAGCCTCTTCCTGGACTCCCCGAGCTTTTTCAGTATCCATGGCCCAACGCTTTGCACGAACTTGTCTATTCTGCCGAACGATGCACGGACGGGCGCTCTCACAATCACATTGCCTTTCTCGATTGAGACGGACAAGGTCCGCCTGCGGGGGCTGCGCCGGACCGTGTAATCAAAACCTGAAGCGCTGACTGGCTGCGATTCATCTGCGCTCATTCGTTGACCTTTCCCACCGGCGCAATATAGACTGTGAACTCGTCATCCCCATCGACGCCCAGCAGCGTGTCCATCAGATCCTGGTCATAGGCCGCAATGGCGCAGGTTCCGCATCCGGCTGCCTCGCACGCCAGATACAGATTCTGGCAGGCATGTCCCGCGTCAATGGCAATTACCTTGTAAGATACCTGGCTGTATCTCCATTCCATACGGTACGGTATGGATGTCCAGACGAAGGTGGCGGCCGCGGCGCCAGCAAATTTCTGGCCAAGGCTGGCTTCGGTTGTGGAATCTTCCAGTTTTTCCGGTGCCGAGACCCTCACGAGGCCATGGTCCAGTGGCAGGTATCGGTAAATCCCCTTTTCGAGACCTTCCACCCTGAAGATGATTATGTATGTTTCCAACGCATGGCGGCATCCGGCCGACGGAACGTTCCTGAAGGCATGCACCTTCCCGGGTTCACCACGAACGCCCTGAGAGGCCCACAGCAGAAAGGCCAGTTCCTTCAAGGTGAGCAATTTTTCTGTGAAGCTGCGCCTGGATTTTCTGTTGCCGATGGCCTTGGTCAAGTCGATTTCAAAATCAAAATTATTCGGACCCGGAAGCGGTATTACTGTTGCACCCTCCGGCACCGGCTTCTGTATGGGCGGCGGGGGCACTCCGCGATTTTGATCGGTTCCGGAAAAATCCGTCCGCTTGCGGGCGCTGTCCTTGAGAAAATCCCTTGTCATGGTATCACGGCAAGTAAAATGTGGCCCGGGTTAAAAACTTAAGCGTGCCCATCCAGGAATTCCTGACCCTGGGGCGTTGGCTTGACCACCACCCTAGAGCCCTGGCCCTTTATGCCGAGGTTCTTGCAGCCCACGCGTTTCAGCGAGATAATGCCCTCGCCCTCGAGCCGTTTGAGGAACGGGGTGAACTGGCTCATACCCTTGGGGGAGAAGCCGTTCTCCGAACATTTGGCAATGTAACGCTCCTTCAGGTCATCGGCCAGAACATTGTCCTGCTGCTGATCCAATTCATTAACCGATTCCAGTATCAGCAGGCGATGATGCGTGGACTGGGAGATTGCAGATCTGGATATCTTCGGCTTCGCCGGTGCCGTGGGTTTCGCCGTTTCCGGGGGCTTCTCTGATTCAGAGATTTTTACAGGTTCCGGTTTGGTCTCGCTCATCCTGTTCACCCTTCCCTGCAGGGCCTTCAGGTTCTCGTTTATGGCCAGGACTGCAATCTCCAGTGCCCTGATGCTCCTGGCGATTTCCGGATTCGGAAACGAAACGTCTCTGGACCTCGGCGCAGGGGACCTGTCTTCCCAGGGTTTGGAATATTGCCTCGGTTCGGGCTTCGGCATTCTTTCCCGGGACGGTTCCCGGCCGTAAACTTTCACGCTGCCGGATGTGACCTTTTCAAGGCAATCCATGCCTTCATTCGTAATCTTGTAAACGTCAAGTTCCACAACCGCACCGTCGCGAATTGCGCTGGTGACAGTCTTTTCAACCAGGCCCTTTTCGATTAGGGCTTCCAACGCCACGTTGATGGCCCTGTAACTGTACTCGGTCTCGCTTCTCACGGACCCGGGTGTGAAAACACCGCCCCGGTATCCCTTGTCGTGCTGCTTCTTTCCGAGTTCGAGAATCTTCGATTCCATTGTGGTTATTTTATCAATGTTCTTGGGCATAATATCAGCTAATGTGGTGAGTAATAACAACACCCAGGTAATATAATTTCCGCCTTATATTCGCTGCCGGATAATGAGAAATCAAGACTCGCCATGAATGTGCTCCAACATCTCCCTTGCCAGGGTGCCCAGGGTGGTGCGGATTATCTCGCTGGTGTGCGGGTCGCATATCTCGACCGACGTACTGTCATCAATCATCCCGAGAATCATCGTTTCGGCGCCGGAATCCAGAACAATTGTCCTTTGCCCGTGTTTGGCCAGCATGCCCAGCGCCCACACCGCCCGGTAGCGCACTATCAGTTCGTCGGCACCCAGGCATTCCACCAGCTTCGGAACCGCACCCGTATTGACTACGGTCTTGGCATTGCCTCTCTGGGCCAGCCTGGCCAGCGTCCAGGCGGCATGTTTTCTCTGATAGACCCCAGGGTGGGCGAGGTCTGCCACCAGGTTCTTTATCTGGGCTTCTGTCGGTTTAGCGGTATCCGTTGCCATGCGGAATCGTATATGGAAACGGGATGTAATAAGGATTTTGATTGAGAACTGCGGTGAAATTGAACCGCCCGGGTGTGTTATTACCGCACTTGAAACAGTCCGAGAAAGACTTATTATAGATGTAAGACAATCAAACCTTAACGACGTACCATACTCTCAATGACCAGTGTTTGCATGTTGGCGGGTGGGCGCTGTATACATTGCGGAGGATGAAGTGAAGCAAAAAACTGTTCGCAACAGAGGGGCAAAGAACCAGCTCCGATCAAAAATGACGAGGTTCTCACTGTTGCTGAGCACAATAATCATAATTCTGGGGATTCTCGTGCTGATAGGCTGGATTTTTGATATCGGGTATCTGAAATCTTTCTTTCCGAACGCTGACCCCATGACAGCGAATGCCGCCACCCTCTTCATCCTGAGCGGGGTGGCCATTTTCTTCTGTAATCTCAAATCATCCGATAAAAAATACCGGTACATCGTGATTGCCATCTGTGCGGCGGTTATTTTCATCGCCGTGCTGACGACGCTGGAATACGCCTTCTCAGTTAATTTCGGAATTGATGAGTTGATTTTCAAGGATGAAGTGTTCAGTCAGGGAATATTTCCGCCGGGCCGCATGACGCTTCTGGCAGCAGTGAATTTCATCCTGGTCGGTGTTTCTATACTACTGATTTATCATAAAAAATGGATGAATTTCTCCCAGTCGCTGACCACGGCCGGCCTGCTGCTGGGAGGGCTGAGCCTGATTGGATACCTCTACGGCGTGGACTCATTGTATGATATCTCGTCCTACACCCAGATGACCTTTCTCACCACAATTGCAGGCATCATACTGAATGTGTGTTTGCTGTTCTCCCGGCCGAACGAGGGCCTCATGAGGATAATAACCGGCGACACACTTGGGGGCGTGATGACGAGGCGCTTGCTGCCCATGGCAATCGCGGTTCCGTTTATCATTGGCTGGTTCAGACTGGTGGGAGGAATTCTCGGGCTGTTCACCATCGAAGTGGGTGTTTCCCTCATGGTGTTCTCCACGATAATCATCCTTGTCATGGTGGTATGGTTGAATGGCTTGTTTCTGCACAGGCTTGACCTCTCCCGCAGAAAGCTGGAACGCGACATAATAAGGGCCAGATTGACCGCAGAATCCGCAACCATGGCCAAATCCGAATTCCTGGCAAACATGAGCCACGAGATACGGACGCCGATTAACGGAATAACCGGCATGATTTCCCTGACAATGGATTCTGAAATGACTCCGACCCAGAGAGAATATCTACAACATGCCAGCTCATCCGCCAGAACCCTCACAAGGATAATAGATGATATATTGGATTTTTCAAAAATCGAGGCCGGAAAACTGGGAATCGAGGCCGTGGATTTCAACCTTGAACAAGTCTTCGATGAGATGAAAGCATTTTTCTCAAATGATGCAGCAATTAGAGGTCTGACGCTGACTGTCGAGGTTCATCCCGACATTCCAAAAGGTCTTGTTGGGGACCCGGTCAGACTCAAACAGGTCCTGATGAATCTCCTGAGGAATGCCATGAAGTTCACTCATAATGGAAGTATATCATTGAAAGCGGAACCGGAATTAATTCCCTCAGATTCAAAAACAGTCATTCGTTTCAGCGTTATTGATACCGGTATCGGCATATCCAAGGAAAATGTAAACATGATTTTCGAAGCCTTCAGCCAGGTCGATGGTTCCACAACCAGGCTCTATGGCGGTACCGGATTAGGCCTCACCATCTCGAAGAAACTTGTTGGGATGATGGGCGGTAAAATCGGTGTGGAGTCCGCTCTCGGAAAAGGCAGCTCCTTCTTTTTTTCGGTACCATTCACTCTGGCAAGCCACCCGGTCGCACGGCGTGCAGAAATCCCACTTTCAACCGTCACTGCCACGATACCAAGGGGTTTGAGGATCTATCTCGCAGATGACAACGAGATTAATCGCATTTTAATGAACAATCTGCTGGCCAAGATTGGTGCTTCCGTTACCACCGTGGACAATGGCCTTGACATGCTCAAAGCGTTTGAAACCGAACCGCCAGACCTCATTCTGATGGACATCCAAATGCCAAGGATGAATGGTATTGATACCACAAAACGGATAAGGGAAATCGAGAAAAAGACCGGAATTCACACGCCCATAATCGCCGTAACAGGTCATGCTCTAAGAGGTGACAGGGAGAAATTCCTTGCTGCGGGCATGGACGGTTACATACCGGAGCCAATCGACATCACCGCATTCTTCGCTATGATTGCCTGGTTTGCATCAAACTTGCCTCCTGAAGATTGTGTTCAAAAATCTGAAAAATCAATTGCCAGAACTGAAGAATGGATAGATATGGGCGATTTCATGTCACGCGTCAAGGGTGATGTCGAACTCATTGACCAGCTTCTGCGGCTTTACCTGGAAGATTCCGGGAAACACCTGGCACAGATAGAGGATGCAATCCGAAGCAATGAACTGACGGAACTGGAACGGTCGGCCCATTCCCTGAAGGGCATGTCGGCGAACCTCTCTGCGTACAGGGTCAGCGAACTTGCATCACGGCTGGAGGATATGGGCGAGTCCGGCGATATCGGGGGCGCGAATTCGGTTCTGATTGACCTCGGCGAGTCTTTAAATAAAACAATAAGCTATATTGAAAGATATTTCAAAGAAAGGAAGTGAAAATATGAATACCCTTATCGCAGAAGACAACACGGCTTCAAGAATCCTGCTGGAAAAGATTTTGAAAACTCTGGGCCATGAAGTTACCAGCGCGGAAAACGGAACAATAGCCCTGAACCTTTACAAGAACGGGAAATTCGACATGGTGTTCCTTGATTGGATGATGCCCGGAATGAACGGCGTCGATGTGTGCAAGGAAATCAAGGCTTTCGATGTGCAAAATGGAAAGAACTCCTACATAATCATGGTCACGTCCAAGACGAAAAAGGAGGATGTTCTGACGGCCCTGGAAGCCGGCGCGGATGATTTTCTTTCGAAGCCCATCAACAGTTCCGTTCTCGAGTCCCGCATCAATCTGGGCAGGCGGATGAAGCATTCCCTCACCACCAACGCCATGCGAATTCTGGAGGATGAGCACAAGGTCCTGCTGAGAATGGCAAACATACTCGAAGCCATTGGTGACAGGGTGGGCCGGGTTACAGTCTCTCCCAAAATACTGGAGTGGTGCAAATCCACCGCGCTACTGCTCAATACCAATGTCCATCATGCAAAAGAGGACCATTTCATCCTCATGTTCCTCGAGAGGGCGATTGCGGTGCACGGCGAATCGCCGAATTCAAGAGTATTTTCGAGATCATCTCTGAAGACCATTGACGAAGAACACGCGCAACTTCTGCAATTGTTGGAAAAGATGCAACTGGAAATCGATTCATATGGGAGGGACGGAACCGCCAACGCAGCCAGTCTGAAAAAGACATTATCGGATTACGTGAACCTGACCAGGAACCACATTCACAGGGAAGAAAAATATCTGTTCCCGCTGGCCAGGAAATACCTGAGCGACGATGACATGGGAACATTGCTTGGTCAGTTCAGCCATATCGAGAACGATATCGGACTGGAAAAGCTCGACAAACGCACCCACACATTGTTAAAAATGGAAGAGGCGCTCAATCTTTCAAAGACCAGAAAAGAGGAAATAAAAACATGAAAATACTCATAGCGGACGACAGCCAATCAGACAGAATGATACTTGAGAGCATCCTTTTCAAGATGGGCCACACGGTAACATCCTCGCCGGACGGAAACGCGGCCATGGAGGAGATGCGAAAGTCGCCGTTCCCAATCGCGCTCATAGACTGGGTGATGCCCGAACAGGATGGTGTGAGCCTGTGCCGGAACATAAGGAAGGCCGAACACGACACCAATGGCTATACTTACATAATCATGGTGACGGCAAAGGGCAAGAAGGAAAATATCCTGGAAGCGCTGGAAGCGGGTGCGGACGATTTCATTTCGAAACCTGTGGATGCAGACATACTAGCCTCCAGGATACGCGTTGCTGAGAGAATTTTCAATGCCAACAAAGCGCTTGCAGAGAAGAACGAGAACCTGGCATTTCTCCAAAATCAGCTTATTGTTCATAATGTCGGTCTCAGGGGGCAGGTTGAAGCGCTCAAGAAGAATCTCTCGGGCATATCCACGACCAAATCCCGGGGTCAAGTGCATGATTCGGGCCTCGGAGCCGGAGAGGCACATCTCATCGAGTGCCTGGATGGCACAGAAAACAGGGCCTACGACATGTTCAAGGCAGAGATATCCCGCGGCATTCCCGGGTTCATAATCAGCAGAACCTCCGACAAGAAAATAAGAGAGAAGTACGGTTTGAAAGATATTGAAATAATCAACCTGTCCAAAGGCCTTGGCGGTGATGCAGGACAGATATTACCGCTCAATTTCCTTGCCCTGGACCACTCGAAAGCGGATTATCCAACGAACACGAACCTTCAGGCGATAGTGGAACTGATAAGAGATTTCATGGAACATAACAGCGGCGCTGTGATACTACTGGACGGCATCGAATACCTCTTCACGAGGTTCCAGATGATTCCCACAATGGAGATGCTCTATGAACTGAGCGAGGTGACCGGGCGCTTCGGCGGAAAAATCATCATAGTCTGCTATCCGGACACGCTTGACCAGAAAATCCTGCCGCTCCTCAAGAGGGAGATGAACTGGCACCCCTTACTCAGATAATTACGACGATCCTTCCTTGACCCCGCCCGGAATCGGTCATCTCGTAAGGGGTCACTGATGTGAAGCCTCTTACAACGGTAAGTGGTCCGTATCCCCAAGTGTAAGTATTCAGTGAAATGAAGGAGTGACGATTGTAGATTTAGGGATTGTAGATTGTAGATTTACGACGGATTGACGACGTTGCATATTCCCTGCAAAGATCTAAAATCTAAGTTCTAAAATCTAAAATACGGATGGGCATTCTGCCAGCACAAATCTAAAATCTAAGATCTAAAATTTCAGAATACTGAACTCTTACTTTGCCTCATCAAATATATATACGGTTATCGTCTATTCCATCAAAGAGGTTGAAAAAGATGGGGTATCCATACTACGGACCCGGCTGGACTCCGGTGCGGGACTGCGAGACAAGAAAAGGACTTAATCATTTTCTCAAGGCCATGTATCTGGCCCTTATTCTGATGCTGGTGTCGGGTCTGGTGCTGGGCGTCGTGTTGTCCAGCATGACAGGGTTCGAGGGCATAGAGGACGAGACAGATGTCATGGGCATGATGGGAACGCTTGCCGTTCTGGCGATTTCCGGCATCATCGTGTTGGTGGCGGGCATAGCCGCATTCATACTGTTTGTAATGGGCCTGATGGAGATACATCGAGGAAAGTCGGAATTCGGGCCTGCCCATGAAGGGAGCGTGAAGCTGGCAATCATCTTCCTGATACTGTCCATTGTCATTTCCCTGGTCGGCGGAGGTGTCGCCGTAGCCCTGACATTGGGCACTGTGGACCTTGCCAACCAGAACCCAAACGCATTCGGCGTGCAGGATACGTTCAACGGAATAAATATAATCACAGGCATCATCGGCGTCGTTTCGGCAATCTTCCAGTACCTTTTCTTTGTTTATCTGGTGAAGGAAATCTCGAAGCCGGAACGAAGGACCACACTCTGGGCAGGATTCGGCCTTGGTGTGGGTAATTCGATTGTGAGTCTGCTCATAATCATAATGATTTTCAACGGATGGCTGCTGAACAGCGCGAACGATTTCGAACTCGCGCTTTACACTTCCCTGATACCCACAGTCATGTCGGTGATTGCCATCATCATATTCATCGTCTGTTTCAGAGAGGTTGTTTCAAGAATAGACTCGGGCGAGCTGAAGCCGTTGCCCCCACAGATGCCCTACTATCCTGGGTACCAGGGCATGCCGCCGCCACCCCCGCCACCTCCACCAAATTACCAGTGATAGCGCCCCGCAGACAGTCGCCGTGCTTTGAACCAGCACATTAATTGACAGGCACCGGCTTTGTGAAAGGCGTTGAAATAGGCTCGGGTTTCCATTCGACACTTATAAGAGGGTCGGAGAATAATGACCCTATCATAACAGAGAGCGACCGCCTCATGACCCGGACGAACAATGCGGGCGGAATACTCGGCGGCATCAGCAGCGGCATGGCAATCGTCATGAGAATTGCGGTGAAGCCCACAAGCTCCATTGACATTGAACAGGATAGAATAGACCTGGATATCATGGAACCGGCGAAAATAACCGTTGGTGGAAGGCATGACCCGCGCATCTGCACCAGAATCGTGCCGGTGGCGGAGGCCATGGTGGCCATAACCCTGCTCCGGGCCAGGATGCATGAAGACAATAAGGAGGAATAAGATGAAATCACTTACAGAACTGCGGAAAAAGGTAAAGGACAATGACGCTAAAATGGTTCAGCTACTCAAGACCAGGATGGAGCTTACAGAAGAAATAGGGGCGGAGAAGAAGAAGTCCGGCACCGGTGTGAAAGACACCGGCGTGGAAAAAGAGGTCATGGAGAACGCGCTGGCCCTGGCAAATAAGAATGAACTTTCTCCTGCCATGGTGGAGGCCGTAATGCAAGCGGTGATTTCAGAATCATGCCTCCAGCAAGAAGCGGTTCTCGGCAAATCGACCAAACCGCGAGACACGGAGAACGCCAACATTGCCGATTTCAGATATTTACCGCCGCCAATGGAGTTCAGGACATCCGTGCCGCTTTCGAAAAAGGCTGCCGGAACAGTGAAAGCAGGCAGAAGCGCCATCAGAAAAATATTGGATGGAAGAGACATGCGCACCATCGTCATTGCCGGACCGTGCTCGATTCACGATATGACCCAGGCTGAGGAATTCGCCGAGAAGATGGCCGAGCTGAAGAAGAAAGTAGATGATAAGTTCCTGCTGGTCATGCGCGTTTACGTGGAAAAATCCAGGACAGGAAAGGGCTGGACCGGATTTCTCACTGATCCTTACCTTGATGGCACGGGAAACGCCCAGGACGGCATCAACATGACGCGAAAATTCCTTGTGAAACTGGCGGAACTGGGTGTTCCCACTGCAACGGAGTTCATCAACACTGCAACCCCACGCTACATCGGGGACCTGATATCCTGGGCCGCAATCGGCGCGTGTTCGTCCGGCTCCCAGACACACAGAGACATGGCATCGGGACTGAGCATGCCGGTGGGATTCAAGAACGGCCCGGACGGAGGCATCGGAGTGGCGCTGGGAGCGGTGGAATCCGCGGGCCAGGGCCACACATACCTGGGAGCGGACGATTCCGGAACAATAAGAGCGTTCAGAACAAAGGGAAACAAACACTGCCATATTGTCCTTCGGGGTGGGGAAAGACCCAACTGCAGCGAGAAGGGCATAAGGAGCGCCCAGAACGCCATGAAAGCGGCAGGACTTCAGCCGGGACTCATTGTTGATTGCAGTCATGGTAACTCAGGAAAGCTCGCACGGAACCAGGTGAAGGTCTTCAAAAGCGTCATGGAACTGAAGGCCGCTGGCAACAGGCACATCATCGGCGCCATGCTGGAAAGCCACCTGAATTCCGGGAACCAGCCATTGCCCGAAGTGCCGGATATATCTTCTCTGCGGTATGGGGTATCGGTAACTGACGAGTGCATCGGGTGGAAAAGCACCGAAAGGATAATTCTCGAGGCTTATGACAAGATGAAATGACCGAAGGAAATAATTATAAACCCCCGGGACAATGGGATTTACCTAAATTCGGAGGAATAGACGTGGACAGCAAAGACGTGGAAAGCAGCAGCGACACATTCTGCATCCTGTGCGGACAGCCCCTGAGGAATGACCGATGTCATTTCTGTGTGAGAGTGTTCGGCCAAGGTATAGCAAATAACATGTCAAACTGCAAGAAATGCGGCAGGGAAGGATACACAATCCCGGAGAATGTCTGGGGCTCGGGGAAGATGCCCGGTGGCGACCACCGCCTCAAAGAAGAATTGGAATACTGCAGCAAGTGCAGGTACGCACAGAAATCCAAGGAGATGAAATGGCTCTCCCTGGCCAATTACATTGCGGAAGAGCTTCGCACCGGCAACTGGACCGCCGAGGACCTGAACGTGGTGGACCTGCCCCTGGGGTTCAGGCGGTACTGCCGGGAAGTCGGGGAACGGTAGGCGCGGGGGCTCCGCCCCCTGCTGGCCCCTAGGAAACGTGGGGCTACATCAATCGATATTCTTCACCATCATCTCGTAAGCTTCCAGGCAGACGCCGCCCTCTCTTTTGAGGTCAATGAGAACCTGTGATACGGATGCAACCCACATACCCTTTATTTTCTTTTTTTCATAGAGGGTGTGGTCGTCATATACCAGTAGCCGCAGATTTCCCTTCCCGACAAGACCGCCGCTGCCACTGATTTTCTCTTTCCAGAGCGCTAAATCGCCCTCTTTTATGTAAAGGTCGGTCCTCGATGGGAACAGATAATGATTGAGCAGGTTCTCTGCTGCGTAGGTGGTGAGGGCGTAATCCATACCGATGTTCTGGAGGAATTCCTTTGGCGATTGGACAAAGAAGTCATAATGTTTCGGGGTCTGTGTAATGGAGAACCAATAGTCGAGTAGCTTCTCTTTGTTCAGGACTTTCGTGCCCTTGACCAATTTGCCGTTCTCCAGGGTGCGGAGATAATCGATAATCCAGCTTTTTGAAGTCGCAGAGAACTTTGCCAACTTATACTTGGTCAGGCTGCCGTCTGAGTCGTTCAGGAGGACCCTCAGGATTCGCTCCCTTTTCATACCGTGCATGATAGGTCGGAAATCTCTTGCCCTTATTAATCTTTCCGACCGGTCGGAAACGCGGTGTCTTTAAATACCATTCCGACCCATATTTTTCAAGCGACATGCACAATAAAATTTTACGCCATGTGACCAAACACTTCAGTGCTCATAGGATTTTTCATGACCATCGAAGGAATGCGTGCCAGCATGTTTTGATACATCAATCGCCAAGGTAAACTACCAGCCCCTAAAGTGGCTGGCGTTTGTTGCCAGGGCTGGAAGTTTACCCAGGGGGCCATGCGCCTAATTTATCAAAGCCATTTAGCTTTGATTTCATGCGCAATAGATTGGACGATGCATGGCAGGTCATGCATATGAACACGATGCATGGCAGGTCATGCATATGAGCATGGCGATCTCCAACGTTTTTACTGTCGATGCCGATTCATCTCAGCCCCTCGGGGCTGGGCTTTCTCGGCATTTGTACAGTAAAAAACATCCTGAATTTCCGGCCGCCCATATTCAGCCCCCCCAGCGATTACCAACAGGTTATCGCGAATCTGCGCCCTGCCCGGGCTGTGGGTGTGACCACATAACACGGTTAGATTTGATTCGGGCCGAGATTCCATTACTTCCATCATCATCTCGCCCATTACTTTGCAGGAGAAATGCGGCAGGTAATCGTCGTTCGATATCTCGCCCCGGTGCCAACATGACTCCCTAAATGGGGGGACGTGTGTCAAACAGAGTACATTGTCGCATTCCAGAAAAGCATTCTCCAATTTCTCTCTTAAAACGAGGGCAGCCGCGTCTCCAAACCCATTCAGTTTGTCGAAAATCTCGTCTTTGGTGAGGCGCCTGAAATCGCCTATCAACTCATAATCGTTCAACCATACTTGGGACCCAAAGAAATCGCCAAATCGGCCATCGGCCCAGCCACCGTGTCCCACAAGACCGGTGTTCCCTATCTTGACGGGGGGCGATATGTCGAGAAAATTCAAACTGGAAGAATTGCCTGACAAATTCACAACCCCATCCAAGACTTTATCCATGAAACCATTGTAAAAATCATGATTCCCCAGTACGAAATATATCTCGGTGTCAAGCGATTGCTCCAATCTCTTGAGGTATGAACAGACAGTCGGCGCCTCGGCGATGTCGCCCGTGATGAACAATGCATCGGCTTTCTCCCGCTGAAGTTTCCTGATGAAATCACCTATGCCGGAATCATCCAGGAAATTCAGATGGATGTCAGTTACCCACACAATTTTTGCCACATGATTGCAATGTTGTGTCGATATATAATCATTCTGAGCGGTTTGAATGGGCAATCTAGAAAAACAGGCTCTGCTCCTTCAAGAGGCAGAATATCTTCGGTAATTGATTCATCTCTCTCAGTTCCCTGGCTACTGATTCTTTCATGACCTTGGTCTGCTTCTCGCTGAGACCTGACTTCACCCTGTACCCGATGCTCTCGCCCAACGGCGTATTGTACTCGCGGATGCCTATGATTCCGAATTTTTCCGGATTCTCATAAACGAAACTTTCTTTCTGGAGGCCGAATACCGACGCCGAGACTATGTCCAGGTATTTCCTGTTGTCCCGGAGGAAATTCATTGTGTCGGTGAAAGAATCTTCATCCTCTCCCGGGAATCCGAACATGATGAAAGCGATGTTTCTGATTCCTGCGTTGTGGCTTTCTGCCAGAACGGCTTTTATTGTTTCGATTTCTGTGCCTTTCTTCATTGAATCCAGGACTCTCTGGTTGCCTGATTCAACGCCGAACGAAACGGAAGTCAAACCGCTCTTCCTCAGCTTTTGGAAAAGCCCCAGCAGGTCCGCCGTGGGCCGGGTCTGGCACCACCATTTTACGTTGAGCGAGGTTAGGGCGTCAGCAAGTTCCCCAAGCCGTTTTGCCGGAATCGTATCGTCAATGAAAAACAGATTTTTTATATTATTGTTTATGATTGTATTTTTTATCTCTTCCATATCGATTTCCTTGTATGGCACATTATCGTGATGGGTGCAGAATGCGCAGGCCCTGTGCCGGCAGCCGTACGAACTTCGAACGGGGTAAATCATCTCTTTCGAGAGATAATCCCCTTCCGGGTACCGGCTGTAGTCCAGGGCATAGGAATCTGCTGTTCCTTTCTTGCCTGTAAGGTATTTCAGGAGCTCTTTTTCGTCCTTCAGCACAGTTACCTGTTCTTCCACGAATTTTGAGGCTGCGGGACCGCCTGCCACGCACTTTATCCCTCTCCCGGTGAGTTCCTCGATTAATTTGAGGCCGTAAAACACCTGGCTGTTGTAAACGAAGCTGATGCCGACAGTATCGGGATTTTCCTCCAGAACGAGTTCGAGAAGTTCCGCGAACAGTTCCGGTTCTTTTCCTTCGGACATCCACAGATTGTTCTCCCTGTGGACCTTCTTGGCGCTGCTGGAGTATTTTTCCAGCATCTCGGAATACGGATTGATGTCATTTCTCGCCTTTTCCAGCCTCTGGTAGATGGCAGGGAATTTCATTTTGTGGAACTTGGCATTGAGATCGAGGCATTTCACTTTCAGGTCCGAGTTCGCGGATATGTAGGACGCCAGGTACGTGATTGCGTACGGCGGCACCGTGGGGGTGCAGAACGGAGGGTGGAGGAGGAGAAGGTTCATTGGGGTTGGATTGGGGAGGAGGTATAAGGGGGTTGGGGGAACGGTGTGCTAATCTACATATATCGTCTGCACAATACTCCGGCTAAGTGGAAGCCATGAAGTTTATTTCCTTTGCCATTTGTTTGATGTCATTGATACTTGCCCTGGCAATATTCCAATTGCCCAATGCCGAGGCCCAGGAGGCAGACATGGCCCTTGATGGGCCTACACTTTCCTTCGACCCCGCAATTGGGGCCTTCGGCCAGGAAACGATAATTTCTGTCGGCATAACCAACAACGGGTATGCGACCGCAGAGAATGTCCGGGTAGATTTCTACATCAAAAACGCAGACGATTCGGACACATTTATCGGCAGCTGGCAGGGTGGCATTGTCAGCCCGTCCGAGACAGTGATTGCGAGTTATGCCTGGACGCCCACGAATAAAGGGGTCTATTCAATATGGGCCAATGTCATGGCTGCCGGTGAGGACCAAGCCAACCTGACAGACAACAACAATCTCGCGGCGCTGAAAAACTACCAGGTCGATGAACCGGCCTGGATAATGTGGGCCATTATGGCCTGCACTTTCATGGTCATCGTTTCCGTGTTCTTAGGAACCAGGTATTTCATGAAAGCTTCCCCGCCCACCCGTTACCCCATCACGGAGGAAGATCTCTGGGACGGGGACTTCTCGGAGGAGGTCCTGGACGAGAGCGTGGGAATATACATCCCCGAGAAGATCAAGCTCAAAAAAGAGACAGAGATTTTTGTCTATTTTGAGAACTGTACCAAGAAACCCATAGAGGACGTAAGCATTGACTTCAGCGGCCTGGACCGGGACTTCCGCCGGGACAGAGACATAAACAAGGAAAGGATTGAATCCGGTGAATCCATCGAGAAATCCCTGAAGATATCTCCCAGGTCCGGGAAAGGAATCTACAAGTTCCGGATACCTGTCTCCGGAGGCGGGCTCACGGTGGAGAAGGAGTTTGAGGTGAGGGTAGGGTAATGCCGGGTAAGTTATGGAATGCGACGGCATTGTGGGAGGAGCATGGTTTAACGGCGTTTTTATGGGGTTCGGTTATTAATTGGAGTGATGTTCACGCAATTTTCTTCTTCACCCAGGCAAGAAATTGTGTCGCACGTCTCAGCGTCTTCTCGGCTTCCGTTTTCGACATCCATTCCCCCATGTAACCTGCTTGCGAGCGTAGGTTTATTGCATCCTTCAATCTGTCTTTCTGTGAGGTGTCTTGAATTATCCCGGCAGCATCCGCGTGCAGTTTCAGGCATTCCCTGTGGTCGGTTGAGGCGCGTTTCTCCAGATAATAGATGGTGAACGCGTCATTCGCGTTGATCATGGCCTGAACTGCCGAGAATACTGCTGCGTTGTACCTCCCGGCATCCATATTGGCATTGGCGGATTGCATGAATTCCTCTGCCTGGCTGAAATACTTTGCAGATTCCAATTTTCTTATGTCTCTAACCACTTTGCTTCACCCCACAGTACCTTCCCCTCATTCATGACGTGAATGATGAAACTGTCATTGTTTTTTACCTTGTCGGCCACAATTTTTCTTGACAGGCACATCGGAGAGATTACAGTGTCAAATTCATCCAACGCAATGCCTGCCACCTCGGTGAGGTTGCTCGGGTGTTTCTCGGTACGTGTCACTATCAGCAGGTCGATATCTCCGGGACGCGGCTCTCCCCTGACCACGGAACCGAACAGCACGATGCTCTCCACCCCGACCTTGTCCAGATTCTTCACGAAAACCTTGGCAATGTCCAGGAAGGCGTTCTGTTCCCTGGCAATAAGTTTCTGAACCTCCTTGAATAACGGATGTTTGCGGTTGATCATGTAGAGTTTCGATCGACCCGCCTTCCTGACCACCAAGGCCCTGGCGCCCGCAAGCTCGGCCACGACCGGATGTACCGTACCGTAGGACATGCCCACCGCCCTGGCAAGGCTCTCCACCGAGTAATCCCTGTCCGGATGGGCTGCCGTTTCTCTGATTATGCGGACCTTCGCTTTTGAACCGAAGAAACCTTCCAACATGATTCGGAATAGGGACCATGGACTATTTATATTTATCGATTTTTCGATTCTGATATCGATTTTTCGATAACATAACTGCCAGCTGGGAGATTGTGTACCCCCGCCCTGATTCGGGCGATGTATCGGTATCGGACGAAAACAGACCTATCCGATAGAGCAGGGGTTCCGCCTCCTCCCGTAACAAGAAGTTTTATTACAGAACATGCAGATAAGCACCCCGATGAGCAAGAAATTCTACGTCGTCTGGGTTGGCCGAAACCCTGGCATCTACGAAACCTGGGAGGAATGTCAGACAGAAGTAAGCGGCTTCCCCGAGGCCCGGTACAAGGGATTCCCGAACCTGAACACTGCAGAAACGGCACTCAAGGACGGCTGGCACCGGCACTGGGGAAAGAAGGGTCGGACGTTCGAATCAGGCACAAAACTCCCGGACGGCGTCATGGAAGACAGCATCGCAGTGGACGTCGCCTGCAGCGGCCCCCACGGCCCCATGGAGTACAGGGGCATCGACCTGAAGACCAGGAAGATCATATTCGAGCGCGGGCCGTTCAGAGTCGGTACAAGCAATATCGGCGAGTTCCTGGCCATTGTCGAGGCCCTGAGGTACGTCGTAGGGGGCACCCACAGCACAGTCTATTCGGATTCGAAGATCGCCATTGGATGGGTCAGGAACAGGACCTGCAACACCGCCCTGGAAAGGTCCGATGCAAGCAAAGACATCCTGGGAATGGTGGAGGACGCGCTGGAGTGGCTGAGAATGAATAAATATTCATGCAAGGTCGTGAAGTGGGAGACAGGGGAGTGGGGGGAAATTCCTGCCGATTATGGGAGGAAGTGAAGGCGGATTTTTCACAAAACCGGCGGTTTGTGAAGGACGGACGACGCCCCAGTAATACTTTCACCGAGATTCTCCGATGGAAATGTTGAAATCGCAATTTGCGACATCAAGTTGGGGCGACATGAGATGGGGGCGCTCATGAGGATTTCTTTCCCACGATGCGCTTTACTTCCCGGTCAAAATCAGACATGTAATCTATATCCTGGATTACTTGATATTTATCAAATTCCTGTTCAGCCTTTAGCCGGGCTTCCAGCATGGTCACCTTGCCCCTGTCTTTCAGGATGGGGTAGTTCGAGAGTTCCAGAAAACCGTTCAGGAATTCTGCCCATTCCCCCATGGTGGTGATGACGCGTCTTTCTGCGCGGTTCTCTGCCAGGTCCAGGTAAGCAGACACGATTCGATTCAGTTCCCTGATGTGTGCCTCGCCCAGGTAATTCTTCGCCACTGTAACATCCGATTTCAGTACCTTTCCATCCGGGGAACCTTTCCAAGTTGTGAGGCCCATGAACGGTTTCTCGGAATCTGAGGATTCATAAATTATCTCGGCTGCGGTCTTTCCGGTGATTGCCCAGTGAAGCTTGTTCTGGACTGTTGCGAAGAATTCCTTTGTGACAGGCGACTTCTTGTCGTAGTCTGCGGCAAGCGAGTAAATGTCCGTAATCTTCTGATAGAACCTGCGCTCGCTGGCCCGTATATCTCTAATTCTCTCCAGCAATTCCTCGAAATAATCCTTTCCGAAGACGTTGCTGCCCTGCTTGAGCCTTTCGTCGTCCAACACGAAACCCTTTATGATGAATTCTCTCAAAGTCCCGGTCGCCCAGATGCGGAACTGCGTCGCACGGTAGGAATTCACGCGATAACCGACCGCGATGATGGCATCCAGGTTGTAGAATTTTGTACTGTATATCTTACCATCTTTGGCAGGTGTTTCCAAAATGGAAATAACTGACGATTCATCGAGTTCACCTGTATCAAAAATGTTCTTCAAGTGTTTATTCACCGCAGGAACCTGCACACCAAACAATTCGGCCATGGCCTTCTGCGTGAGCCAAACGGTCTCGTCCTTCAGAAATACCTCTACCCTCACATTGCCTTCGGTATCGGTGTAGAGGATGAAATCGGACCTGTTATCGGCCATATCCGTATTTTTTGTCAAAGGAAGCCCCCAATCAGCATACTGCCCATACTCCGAAAGTGTTAATCTCGGATTGCACAGAGCCTATTTAGTTGTTGGCACTATAAAAGATTGAAGTGGGGGTCGGTGAAAGTACCCGCGAAGCAAGCGTGGGCCTCATCCGGGGCCGTTCATATTTCAACGGCCGTTCTTCCAGCGCCCCTTTCAAAACCTTAAAATCCTTCCCATCCATCCACCCACCATGGTCGCCGAACTCCATTCTCAGAGCGCTCCCGCGCGCACCCCCCGCACCACCGCCACCTCGCCCCGTTCCAGCCCCGCCTCCATCATTCTAGTGTATTCAACTTCGCAAGCACCTTCCCTGCCCCGATATCCATCTTCGAGAACGCGAACCATTTCTTGCCCAGGTCTTTTAGAGACGCGCCAAAATGATACACTGTTTTATTGTCAATGATGATGAACCTGTCATGAGCATTCTTGAACTCTTTTATTTCGATGGGCTGGTACTGTTCGTTGAACTTTCGAACATCCTGGGCCAGTGATTTTGATATGGTTCTAGTGAGAAACGTGACTTTTACATTCTCCTTTCGTTTTGTCAAGTGGATGAGAACACTATCATCCAGATAGTTATCTATGATGACTATAGATTTTTCCGCTCTTCTGAACAGATCGGAGATGAAAATATAGGCGTCGAACACCTGGCCTTCAAAGAATATGCCCTGCTTTGGCATGATTTTCTTGGATTCAATTGCATTTAGCACTTGCTCCATCTTCCGGTCGGTGTCAAGCTGTTTCAGTTCGAGAGTGTCTAGCCGCAGAAATATCTGAGCATTTGAGGCGATGAAAAGACGCATTGCAATGAAGGCCTTGATTATCTTGATGCTGATATCTACCGCAATATCGCTTTTTAAAACCGCGGAGAGCATGGCGACACCCTGTTCGCTAAAGGCGTAAGGATTGGTCCGCCTTCCGCCCCAACTTGGGGTCACAATTTGTGACTTCAAGATTTCGAATTCAGCGTCAGTGAGCTGGAAACAGAATTCTTCAGGAAATCTTCGCTTGTTTCTCTTAACAGCTTGATTCAATACTTTCGTTCCAACTCCATACAAAGCCGCCATATCAGAATCGAGCATCACCTGCATGCTGCGTATTGAGTATATTCGGTTACGGATGTCATCCATCATCGCCAAGTCAATACTGGCCATAGTTCTCAATCCTTGTTCACCCGCATCTCTTCAGGTGGCCGGGATATAAATATCAGATATGGGGGTGGGCGAAGGTATTATCCGCATTCAAACCCTTCGGGATTTGGAACGGTTTTAATAAGTATCCAAAGCCTCTGGGTATTTGGAACGCTAAGAGCCTTGGGGATGTGAGGCCTCCCCGATTTCCCCAGGCCTCTTAATTTGCAAACTCTTGCATGGATGACGTTTTTTCACGGCCAGCCATGAAACACTTCTATGGGCGCGGAAAACCAAGAAGGGCAAGCACACGTTCAATTATGAGTTAATGAAGAATGGCAAATGGCCGGAAGATGTTATGAAAAAACCCGGCAAGCAGATGCGCTCGGTGTGGTCCATCAATACCCCGAAGCCTGGCGAAAAAACTTTTGGGAAGCATCAGGCCCAGAAGTCCCTGGATTTGCTACGGCGGGTGGTTCTTGCCAGCACCAATGAGGGCGATTTAATTCTTGACCCGTTCACAGGGAGTTCAACGACCGGCCTGGCTGCCGCAATGTTCGGGAGAAAGTTCATCGGAATTGATCTGGAAAAAGATTATCTGGACTTATCTATCAAGCGTTTTGAAAAATTGTACAAGCAGAAGAATCTGACGGGCTGGGAATAGCTGGCGCGCCCACGCGCCAGCAGTTCGTCCTCATTCCCTCCCGAGCAACCACTTGTACATCGGAACATACCGCACTGTCCTGCCGTCCTTCTTCACAGTGTCCTCGAGGTCCCAGGTAAGCACTGTGAGATTCTTGCACCGCAGAAGTTCGGACGCTTTCATCAATCCCGCCACCTCACGGGCCTGAACCTCGTCATGGCCGGATACGGAAGTAACCTGGATTAGTTCGGTGATTGACGCGCCTCTCTTGATGACGAAGTCCACTTCCCTGTCCTGGTAGTCTCTCCAGTAATAAAATTCCAGGGTCGGGTCAAGCGCTCTCCTGCGCCGGAGCTGCAGGAATGCCATGTTTTCCAGCAAACGCCCCCTGTTCTCCGAGGCGCCGATTGCCAGGACCTTCACAATTCCAGTGTCGATGGAATAGACCTTTTTCGGTGAATTTGCCACCTCTCTCGGTTTGGCGGAATACTTATCCACCAGACAGATTATGTATGAGTCTGCCATGTATTCAACATAATTCTTGGCCGTATGCGGTCCGAATCCGTGTACGCGCGCCAGTTTGTTGAATGTTATGAGATTAGAGTAATTGGATAGCACTGAGGAGGCCATTTCCCTGAAGGTTCTGACATATCTGATGCCGTGTCTGGCAACAATGTCCTTCGTAATGACTGATTGGTAGAGAGACGTCAGATAGAGGTTGCGGATTTCAGGGTTCCGGACGACCTCGGGAAAGCCGCCGGTTTCAATGTATTGCGTCAGTTTGTTCTTCAATTCAGCCCTGCCCCGGGTCGTGTCCGGGTCAACTTTCCCGCCATTCCAGGCAAGAAATTCGGAAAATGAAAAGGGCAGAACTTCGATTTTCAAATGGCGCCCGGTAAGATGGGTGGATAGCTCGCTGCTCAACAATTTTGCATTGCTGCCGGTAACAACTGTTCTGATTCCTTGCCTCTGCAACCTGTTCACGAATAATTCCCAGCCTGCCACATTCTGCACTTCGTCAAGAAGGAGGTAATCAAAGTTTCCATGTATCTCAAAGAGAGCTTCCAATACATTGTTCAACTCTTTTGAATCGATGAGTGAAAGGTTCTCATCGTCGAAGTTCGCGTAAGCGTATTTTGTCTCTTTCAGAAGAATGTGGGAAAATACGGTTTTGCCCGCCCTTCTCGCCCCTATGCAGGTTTTTATCAAATCATTATCCATATGTGAGCGCCAGAACCCAGCATCCGAGCGTTCGACAACCTTTGAATCCCCGCGAATTCTATCTATCTCCGACATTTGTTCCAAGAGTATGGATTTCAATGATGTTCGGTCCATATTACACCATAATGCAAGCCTTATACTTAAAGTTTGCAGTACTAATGCATAATTTGGTAGCGGGACCGGGTTGGCTGGAACCAATCGCTGGACCGGGTTGAGCGCCGATTTACACACCTCCCCGCAAGTTTTTCTTTTTGAAAGATTTTTCTCCGCTGGCTGACCTTTCGCAAAAAGAAAAATTGGGAAACAGAAAAACTCCAGGTCAGCCTGCTCGAAAAATCTATGTGGTTGGCTGGGTGCCATAGTGTGTAATATTTTACAGCCGAGGTTTCCAAAGGATGATACGAGAATCGTGTCACAAACATCGAATTTTTTGAATTAGATGTCACAACCCCGCCCTCCAGATATCATGAGGAGCGATTCAGACGGGGCATGATGGGGGTGGCCGGTGCCGGAGCCGCTTTTTTGGTTGGCGCTATTTCTTCTTCCCCAGCCGCTTCACCTTCTCTGGAGTTTCGAGATAATTCTCGTCGCTTACGACCGACCTTCCTGTTTTTGTTTCCAGATCCCGCCTTGCGTCGCCAGATACGGCGCCCCCATCCTTGGCCGCGTCCTTGTTCTCCTCGAAACCCTGAGCGCCCACACTCCGGGCAATCTCGGTGGTGGCTGCCTCCCCCAGCATTGTGAAAATGAGTTCCAGATCGTTCATGTAATCCCTGAGATTCTGCCTCTTCAGGCCTTTGTGGGCCAGGTATTCGGTTGGCGTGAGCCCGAATGTTGCCTTCGAAATTTCCGCGGTCAGGATTGAGAATTCTCTGTCTGTTTCGATGCCGCGCCCGTCCCATTCATCAGTAAGTTCGTCCCGAACGGCGATTCCCCTCAATCTTTTTTCAATCCAAGCATCGGAATACCCTTTAGCGCGGTACAGTTCCTTCATCCGTTTCTGGGCAAGTTCCGGATTCTCTATTTCCTGAACGCGCTCGTATCCGACTTGCGCCAGCCAGCGTTTGAAGGGTTCGGCCTTCTTTGATGGGATTGACTGTATGAGCCTGAACATGTTCTCGGTATTGGCACAATCGGTAAGGCGTTGCTTGCCATCCTTTGATGGAAGTTTCAAACGTACCCAAATTGGGGACAGTTCAAGCTGGGTGAACGCCCTATCCTTGATTTTCCCCCAGTATTGTCTTGGAGTTGGACTGTCGGTCAGAATCTCAACCACATCAACAACCGAGAAGTACCACTCGTCGTCATGCCATTTCCTCCGAATCCCCTTTCCCTGAAACACCACCAGGGCGCTATCCGCATCGTTCATTGATGAGGTAATGTCTGAAATGCTATATAAACGGGGAGAGGGGGTGGGCGAAAGTGAGGGGGAGGGACTTGGGGCGGGTTGAGCGCCGGTTTACACTAACCCCGCCTTCCAGATTACAAGGAAATATTATTTAATTATTTCCCCCTGTGCAGACCTTGCCGAAAATGACCATGACCAGGGAGGCGGGGCCGCAAGAGTATCCGAAGGATTGTTTGTAGAGGGCATTGGGGGGATGGGGGCGGCGGATGCGGGGGCTCCCGCCCCCGTGCCCCCGGGGAAGGGGGGTGGAGGGGGTGCGATCCCGCTTCTCTCCTTTTGGGGGGCTGGTCGTAAAAATGGTTCTCAGCACTCACAGGGATAATTCGAGAAAGCCAGATAGTTCGCTGCGGGGGACGGTTTTGGCAATTCCTTCCCCGCCAGTATTTCACGCTCAGGGAAAATAGAGTTCATCTTGGAATGCCAATAGCGGGAGCCCTGGGGAATTGGATGTTAGCTATGTTAAAACTCAGTAGTAAATTAAACAGTTTCTAATTAATAAAAAATAAGAAAATCTGAGATTACTTGACATTCAACTCTTCTTTCAATATCTTACGGACGTCCTGAAATACCATATCAAAGTCTGGAATATTTTTTAATTGGTGATCTAATGACTTAGCCCAAGCGCTGCGTAAACTTTCTTCGTTATTATCATAAGACTTTAAGGTTGGTTCAAATCCTTTGAACTTACATTTTTCAATAAATATCTCTTGTATTATGTCTTTCTCCACTTGAGGCCATAAATTGTAAACGTCATACAGATCTCTAGGCCACCCCCTTTGACATAATGCCCTTAATTTTTCTGTGGTGATCTCCTTTAATGAATAGGTTTTTAATTCAACTGCACACTGGTCTGGATAGTTATGGTACATTGAATGTAATTCAAAATCTGTGATAACTTTTTCTAAGTGCGAGTGAGTGATATCCATGATTAACTTGATTGGCCCCCCTGTTACTCTTGAAGTATAATGCAATTTTACTTTCCATCCGCTTTCAACATCTTTGAATGGCGTATCATCCTCAAATGTAACCCCAATCTCATCATGAACAAATGTCTTAGATTTGTTTATCAACTCTGTAATTTCTTCTTGGCTTACTTCTTTTGATAAAGTGAAATCAAGGTCATCAGAAAACCTGTAGTCCTGAACGAAAGCCTTTCTTATTGAAGTTCCACCTTTGAATAATAAATAATCTGAATTAGAATATAGTGATTTAAGAAACCAGTTCTGGACATAGTCTCTTTCTATTGTTGTTGGGTCGACTTCCTTTTCTCTTGCTATTCTCTTAATATCATCTGGCGTTATCAATTAATGCTCCTCCAAATCGTATTCTTTCAAATTTACAATCAATCTCCACTTGCTATCTTTCTCCCCGTCTTCTGGCATTGATGGATCAAGAAGTAGATAGTTCCGTGTACTTTTGTTAATTTCTGGTAATATGATCTCAAGATTATAGTGGTCAGACAGAAATCCTAGCCGTCTTATGACGCCCGTGTTCTTCATTTGCTTTGCGTATTTTGCTATTTTTATTGGGTCGAACTCACGCTCTCTTAATCCTTTTATTGCTTCTATAATACCACCGCAATATTGTGGCTTGTCAAGACAGTCCACTAAAGTTTTCTCCTCGTCAGTAATCATAATAGGGTCGTTAATAAACCACTCCTTTTTTTGACCAAAAAACTTTTCTGGTGTTAACCGGATTATCTTATATTTAATTCCAAAAATCTCAATGTTCTGGTGCTTCTTTCTGGCAGTTGTTTGAATGAATACTGTGGAAGGTATTTGCTCAGTGAGACCATAATGATGCAGGGCACTCCAGTATGATATGCAATAAGGCTCCACCAACATCGAACCAATGACAAATTGGTTTAATGTATACTTCCCTTTTTCAGCTTCAGCAGGAATCCGCATATATTTTCCTTTCTCGATGCGTTCTATCCATCCTTGATTTTCCAATCTAAATAGGAGTTTTTTCAAACCAGCCTTGGACATATTTGCATTATTTCTTATATCTTCAATTGTGAAGGTCTCACCGAGGTCTGATAATTTTTCAACGAGCGTTGATTTTCTCATCCGCATACACCATAGTTCCGCTTTCTGTCTACTTTGGTGCATGTCATTGAGAAATACAATATAAAGGTTTCGATGGCACTTTTAACATGTACTATCAACCCACATCGTGAAGTTCAGCCAGAGCAATGAGTGCTCCACAACGCTAAAGCGTGGGATATCCTTTCAGTTTTCACCCTGAATTTCGTAAACTACCAGCCCCTAAAGGAGCTGGCGTTTGTTGCCAGGGCTGGAAGTTTACCCAGGGGCCATGCACCTGATTTATCAAAGCCAATTAGCTTTGATTACATGCGCAATAGATTGGACGGCGCATGGCGGTCTATCACGTTATAGAGAAAAGAACTCATTCAGATTTATTCCAGATTGCTGAAATTTCAGAATAGATGGGGAGCACTTTTATTGAACAAGTCCTCGCAGAAGAGCAGCTTGAAAGCGCCCGTATCCGCAGACTTAAAAGTCGCGGTATGTGGGCGAGGACATGTTCAATCAGGCTGGTGGAGGGAGAAGAGGACGGGACTGTGTGGTATCGGGCGGGGACGGCGGTGCCCTAATACTTCCACCGAGATTCTCCGATGGAAATCTTGAAGTCACAATCTGCGACATCAAGTTGGGTGGGGGTGCGGTCTATGGTTTTTTCCCCTTCCACGTCTCCGGCACTTTCCCGTCCATTATGGCGGTGAACGCGCCATAAATCGCTGGTTTCATCATATTGTCGAAAGATTTCTCGCAGTTCGGGCAAAGGGCCAGGAAATTGTCCTGGATGTTGGGGCCGTCCTCGATTATGTGGGCCAGCACAAGACCGTTGTTGGGGCGGCCGGGGAACTTGGCGCGGTGGAAGGGGGGCACTTTGGGCAATTGGCCGAAACCAGCCGCTGAGCCGGGTTGAGCGCCGATTTAAGCTAACCCCGCCCTTCGCTTCGCTCAGACACGGGGCTTTAAAAGGATGATGGCGGGAATCGTGTCACACGACATCGAATTGTCCGAATTCAATGCTTAATACCCCGCCCTCCAGATATCAGGATGTTCCAATCCAGACGGGGCATGATGGGGGTGGCCGGTGCCGGAGCCGCTTTTTTGGTTGGCGCTATTTCTTCTTCCCCAACCGCTTCACCTTCTCTGGAGTTTCGAGATAATTCTCGTCGCTGACAACGTTTTTCCCGGTCTCTTTTTCCAAATCCTGTCTTGCATCTCCCGAGATTGTCCCGCCCTTCCTGGCGGCATCCTTGTTCTCGACAAAACCTTGAGCGTCCTTGGTTCGGGCAATCTCGGTTGTGGCTGCCTCCCCCAGCATTGTGAAAATGAGTTCCAGATCGTTCATGTGATCCCTGAGATTCTGCCTCTTCAGGCCTTTGTGGGCCAGGTATTCGGTTGGCGTTAAACCGAATGTAGCCTTCGAAATTTCCGCGGTCAAAATAGAAAATTCCATATCCGTTTCGATGCCGCGCCCATCCCATTCATCAGTAAGTTCGTCCCGGACGGCGATTCCCCTCAACCTTTTTTCAATCCAAGCATCGGAATACCCTTTGGCGCGGTACAGTTCTTTCATGCGTTTTTGGGCAAGTTCCGGGTTTTCAATCTCCTGGACGCGCTCGTACCCGACTTGCGCCAGCCAGCGTTTGAAAGGCTCGGCTTTGGGTGATGGAATGGATTGGATCAGCCTGAACAGGGTCTTTGTGTTTGCGCAATCGGTCAGCCTCATCTTGCCATCTTCAGCGGGCAATTTCAACCGGTTACAATCTGTAACGGTTTCATCACCGCCTTCCTGCCCCATCCTGTGTTTGAGAACCTTCCAGTAATTACCGGAATCTTGGCTTTCCGAAAGAATACCCACCACATCCACCACGGAATACCACCATTCATCCTCATGCCATTTCCTCCGAATCCCTTTACCCTGAAACACCACCAGGGCATTCTCCAAATCCTTCATAATAATAGGAATGTCTGAGAGGCTATATAAAGTGGGGGAGGAGGTGGGCGAATGTATTATCGGTATCCAAAGTCCTGATGAACATTTGGAACGAGGGGGGTGTGGTGGGGGGTTGGCCGGAATCAGCCGCTTGGCCGGGTTGTATGCCGATTTACACCCCTCCCCGGCCTTACAGCCGAGGTTTCCAAAGAATGATGCGGGAATCGTGTCACACGACATCGAATTTTTTGGATTCGATGGCGAGTACCCCGCCCTCCAGATAACATGAGAAGGGATTCAGACGGGGCATGATTGGCCAGGGCGGTGCCACAGCCGCGTTCTTTGGTCGCCCCCACTTCAATCCCGCTTCCCAGCGCACCCCCCGCACCACCGCGTAATCCCCGATATTGATATCTCTACAGCAAACTATTTATAACTATACTGCAGTATATGTTGTGTGGGGAAACATATGTTGGTGGAGAGGCCAGACATATCCAACAGTCGCACGGGGTGATGTGACGTGAAAGAAGAACTGTCCAAACGAAACACAGTCCTGATAAACATCAGGGCTGCTGAAAAGGAAGGCGATGGAAGCGGCGCGGGTTTCAACGAGCTTGTAGAGAGGCTTGATGGTCAGGTGAGCAGGGCGACCGTCAGCAAAGCTCTCGACTCGCTGTTCGACATGGGAATACTTGACTCCGATTGGGTGCTAGAGAGTGGCAAATGGAGGAAGAAGATTTCCATAGCGAACGAGGCAAAACCGATGGTCGACAAGATGATCGCCGACCTGAATGAAAGGGGCTTGATTTAGTGGCAACGGCACCCAGGCTAGCCGACAATTGGGAGACGGCCGCGCGCTATTGGTCGGATTGAAGCAGATGTTCTTCCGCGAGGGCCCTGGCCTTCTCGAAGCCCTGGTCGAGGTAGATGGCGCCGAAGAGGGCTTCGAGGGCTTTGGCGTAAAATGTTGTATTTCGTTCTGTTTTTGAATCCGCAACAAAAATTATATTTGGATGTCCAGTGAAGAACGGTTCTGCTCGTTGAGAAAGAATTACATCAGAACGTAATTCATTACTGAGAATGGTCATGTCGCCCTTGTCCCCTTCTGGATAATATTTATCAAAACAATAATGTCCAATTGAAAAATTGATAACAAAATCCCCTAGATAAGCCAATCTGCCATTATTTCTAAGGCCGGGTTCTTTGTTGGAATCGACACTGTGGGTCAATGCTTCTACATACAATTGAAATTTGTCTGGGTTATCAATTTTCAATTTCACGTGAAGGAATTTTCGAATCTCCTTTTCCTGTTCTTCCCCGGTCATGGTTGCACCAGAGGGGAATTGGGGGGCGGGATGAAAAGGGTTGGGGGCAGAAACACCTTTTATACGCCTATAACCAATTACAGTTCAGAGGGAGATAATGAACCAATTCCAGCAACAGATCGAAGAGACCATCGACACGATAACCAACCAGTTCCACAGGAAGCCGTACAACTTCTTCAACGAGCACGAATTTCACCAGTACTGCTATCATGTGTTCTACAGAAAGAAGGACTTCTCCAATCAATACACCACCCTGGACGGCAAAAAGACCAACATACTGAAGCCCGAGTATCCGTCAATAGCTAGATTCAGCCGGAAAAGGATAGAGATAGACCCGATAGGCGACCGCGCGCATTACGATATGGCGATACTGAGCCCCGAGTTCATCCAGAACAGCAATTATAATACAGTTGTGAACAAGGACATTCGCCATTCCAGCGGGAAGCCGGGCGACATCATCGCCGCCCTGGAGTTCAAGTACATCACCAAGCACAGCAAGGATTTTTTCCATGAAATAAAGTATGACGTGTTCAAGCTGAGCCAGGCCAAGGAGGCCCAATTGAAGTATTCATTGATATTTTGCAACACGGTGAAGGGGGAACGGGACTATTTCGCGGGTGTTGAGGTGCCGGAGGGTGTGGACGTGCGGTACGTGACGGTGTGGGAGGAAGGGGGGAAGAAACGGTGGAGGGTGGAAGAGTTATAATGTTTGTTACCCTATCGATTGAATGAGAGAATGATGAACACGCTCAAAGCTTATGATAGAAAAGTGAGAACCCCGTTCGGCTTGCTGGGAACGAACGAAAACGCACTCACTTTCTCCTTGGGCTACCTTTACAGCGTCTGCCCGGAATTCCTGAGGAAGACATTGCACAGACTGGACATAAAGAACGTGCATTTCACACGTTTCGGGGACATCGAGATATCGCTGCAGAAGAACACGGTGAAGGACAAACGCGGCATCACGGATCTCGAGATCCGCCTGCCTGGGAAGTTCCATATCATTATCGAGGGTAAGATCGGTTTGGACATACCCTCCCTGGAGCAATGTGAGAAGTATCTTCCTGAACTGGAGGAGCCGATAAAGCGCCTTGCCATTCTCCAGAACGCGGAGCATTCGAACTGGATTGCCAAATACAAGCGGGAGAACCACGCTTTCAAGGGAAAATTGAAGGGATTGTATTGGGCGGAGCTGGTGGAGGATGCCATATCGCTTCTCAGGAGTTATCCTGAGAGTAGCAGTGAAGGCTACTGGCTCAGGAATTTCATCAAATTCGCGAAGGAGGAATACTACATGGGATCGTACACCCACGAGGTTTGGATAGTGCCTACGAACAAGAATGAATGGTGGCCGGGGGGCCTTAGCTTCCACGAAATACACACAAAAAGAGGGAAGATATACTTCTGGAGCCATGGCAAGTTCGCCAACAGGAAGCCGCTGTACATCGCATCGAGATGCGGCGGGTTCGACAGCGTCCAGAAGGTACTCAGGATCGAACATGATGTCACGCCCATTAGCATCATCCCGGAGCTGAAGAAAGTCCGTGGTGGGGACAAGTGGCAGAATTTGCCTTCGACAATCTGGTACCTCAGCGAACCGATACCGCTCGGCAGGAAGATTAGGACTGGTCCAGGACTGTTCAACGTGCATGTGACCTGCGACTTCGACCTGCTGCTGACCTGCGACACAGTAGTCGAGATTAGGGATAAGATGAAGGAAAGAAGGGAGGGGATGAGCGAGTGAGCGAAGTTGTGGATGCGTTTGCCGTTTTTGACGATACGATTGACAAACTCCTAGATTCGGAAAATCCCGAGGCCGCGCTGACCGAGGCCTACTTCTCTTTCTGGAACCGGCTGAAAACAGAGGTCGGGACCGCCTCCGGTTTCACTGGCCTTTCCGAATACCTGTTCTTCAAATACATCCAGAAGACACTGGAGAGGAAGCTGGGAATTGAGTTCCAGCCGCATCGGGAAACGGCCAACACATTCTCACTGAGAGCAGGAGATATCGTTTTAACGCATGACATCGACATTTCCAGATTCATCAAGATAAAACCTCAGAAGACCGACATAGCAATATTTGTGCAGAAAGGCGGAGAATATGAACTGATCACGGCCTTCCAGCTCAAAATCTACATAACGAACCATGCCGCATTGATGGACGACCTGAAGAAGCTGGATGAGATCGCGGCAGCTTGCCCGAAAGCGCGTGTGTACGAGATACTACTGAACCCGCCTTCCAAGAAAGGGGTGGTGGAGCTGCGCCAGTTCTGTGAGAAATATTCTGGAAGGGCTGGGGTCGTCTCGAAGTTTGAGGTGGGGTGCAACGTGGGGCTGAGGAATGCGGTTAGAGAGATTGTAGAACGGGTGCGGTGAATTATTCCCAATGAATCATGCACTCATGAACAGGTTACGAGATAAAATTATTTATACTAAGGAATTTCCTTCTTAAGTCTATGTCACGTCGGGAAGATATTGGCCGGTTCTACAATCTTATGGGCCAACTGGAGAGACAGCTGGGCGGCAAACGGATGTTGAACCAATGCAATGGCAGAATGAACTGGCCACAGCGCGGTGTCTATTTCTTCTTCGAGGAAGGAGAACTCAGAGAAAACGGCGAGCCCCGGGTAACCAGGGTGGGGACGCACGCCCTCAAGACCGCCTCGAAAACCACACTCTGGCATCGGCTCAGTACCCACCAGGGCACGATCGGCGGGAGCAGGCCCGGCGGCGGAAATCATCGCGGCTCCGTGTTCCGACTTCATGTCGGCACCGCCATCATCGAAAGGGATGGCCTGAGTTCCGAAACCTGGTCCGTGGGAAGCTCCGCGAAGAGGCCCATAACCGACATGGAATATCCTGTTGAAAAACTAGTAAGCCAGCACATCGGCCGGATGCCGTTTCTGTGGGTGGGTGTGGATGATGCACCGGGGCCTGAGTCTATGCGCGGGTACATCGAGCGCAATGCGATCGGGTTGCTGTCGAACTATGGGAAGTCGGAGCGTGTCGATTCACAATCTTCTGGATGGCTGGGCAATTTTGCCAAGAACGATAAAATCCGATTGTCGGGATTGTGGAATGTGAATCACGTGGAGGAAAGCTATGGACGGGAGTTTCTGAGTGAATTGGAGAGGTATGTGGAGGGGATGTGATGGCGAAAGCATTGTTTTTGATTCCGTGTTGCTCGAGAAAGAATGCTGGAGGAGAATCCAGAACTTGGAATGTTGTTGGAGGAAATAACAGTTTACCTTTCCTCAATCCGCATCGCGATGAATTGATTAATTTCTATACCAACATACCCCAGAACCTTGCAATGAATTTCTATAAGATGAGGGGGTCCGGAGACGAGAGAACAAGGAAAGTTTTAAAGGCCTGGGCAAAAAATAGGAACATTCATCAATCAGAGACAATGATGGCAATCAACAGATACGCTGGAAACCTTTATTCCGCGATAGATTGGGACATCCGCAGAAAAATGGCATCCGGTGAAATTAAAAATGTCCTGATTGTATCCGCTCTGCTTGGCATAATCTCCCCGACGGATTTAATTCCAAACTATGAATTGATGATGGGCGACAAATCTCCAAACAGAAAAGTTGCGAAATTCTGGAACAGTGCATTTCAATCTGGTTCGGTTAAACCACACTTGGATGAATTATTCTCGCAATATGATTGCATATATTGTCTGATGAGCAGTACAACTGGCTACCTAGATTCCGTTGTTGAAATTCTTGCGGAGCATGATGCCTATTTTATTGTGCCGAATGTTTCTGGCCAGTCAAACATATCGAAAGCATGGGGATTTGTGCTTAATGATTCGCTACAGGGTAGTATATCAACTCCAGAGGAAATTAATCGCATTGCAAAATCCAACTATTGTGATCTGATTAATTTGAGAGATAGGACTTTATGACAATGACAACTTACAGGTAATTACATGCCACAGAATCCAGAGTTGGAGAAATACCTCAAGAAGTTCAGCAACCTCCACGTTGACAGGAACAAAGACCGATACACCGTCGGCAAAGCCCCGCACAAGCCAATCCTTTTGCTCTCCCTCATTACGCTCCAAAAAAATCACAAGATAGATCTGGCCGACATCAAACCCGACATCTATCTCAGGGACACCTGGTCGGAGTTCTGGAAGCTGCTGGAATACGAAAAACCCGGCCCGATACATATGCCTCTTTTCCATATGAAATCCGAGGGATTCTGGAATGTAGATTTTAAACCTGGTTTTGGACAAATGCAGCCCAAATCATTCAATCAATTCAATGATATGGTAGAAACAATTTCAATGAATCCGCAACTTGTCCAATTGATAAACAACCCAGAGAGCCAGACCGCTCTCATCAACGCGCTCCTGAACGGCGGCTATTTCTCCCAAACCGAGATAGAGAACCTGACCAAAGCAATCGCCAACATCGATAAATCCTTCATCTACGAGGAGAAAATCGTATCCCAGATTGCAGAAGAATTCACAATGTACCCAGTATCGGAAACCGCAGAGTTCCCGGAGGTCTGCCGGAGCGCATCGTTCCGCAGAAATGTTCTGGAAAACTACGAGGAAACCTGCGCAGTCTGCGGCATCAAATTCATCACATCCAGCGGTGTTTCAATTCTCGACGCGGCCCATATCCTCCCATTCGCAAAATACCGCAACGACAACATCCGCAACGGCATGGCGCTCTGCAAGACCCATCACTGGCTGTTCGATTCGGGCCTTCTCTCCGTGGACCAGCACTACCGGGTCATGGTCACCGATTCAATCGAGATTGAGATGCCTGAACGCATCATCACCCAGTACCACAGGGAGCCGCTCATACTGCCCAAGGACGCGGCAAGGTTCCCGAGCCAGGTGGCGCTGGAGTGGCATCGGGAGCGGGTGTTTAGCAAATAGATGTGGTTGGCTGGAACCAGCCGCTTGGCCGGGTTGTGCGCCGATTTACACCCCTCCCCGGCCTTACAGCCGAGGTTTCCAAAGGATGATGCGGGAATCGTGTCACAAACATCGAATTTTTGAATTCGATATCACAACCCCGGCCTCCAGCTAGTAATCACCCACCTTCGTTCCAAATCCTTACTAAGTTAGAACTCTCATCTATATAACGAATGCTCGGAGATATTTTTCTCCCATCTTTATTAGTTATATATTATTAATGTTTATATGCCTTGCAATTTAAGAGATAGCCTAAAAATTCTCCTAATACTTGGTCCACCAATATTTGGATAGGGGGCAAGGGTATAAATATCTAAATAAGCGAAGGGTTCCACCTTATTTTTATTAATAGAATTGACAAGTTTTTCAGCAATAATTGTAGGTAAGGAAAGAGTGAAACGACTGTCCTCAATTGTAAAATGAAAATCTATGTGTTCTTTGAATTCTTCCCTATAAGTTTTATGTGCATCCGCATGAATGTCATCACCCATATTATTTGCGAGGTTAAGTGCCCCATCTGTAACTAATAATGTTGGGTATATCCCATCAATCATGGCAATGTAAGAATAAGTATTGTTTAACATTTCTTGAAGGATTTTATCTTCCAAGCTATGATTTTTCGCAATCTTATATATTTGTTGTTGATTCAATTTTTTATAATTTATTCCTTGAAGTAATTCTTCAACCCGATTAACCAATTGAGAGAACGGGCCAGAATTAGAAAGATGTACTAAATATATATTTTGAGCCCAAGCATAATGCTGTGCATCACGAGTATAAGCATTGGGAGAAAAAAAGACAGCACAATCGTTGAAACGTTCCTTTAATTTTACATCATTCAAATCATGATCCCGTAATTCCCCTGGTACAAAATAATTTTCTGATATATCCTTCATAACACCAGTAAAGTTTCGTATGTGTTCAAGTTTAATTTTTTTCCTAGCATTGAACCATTTAACTTCTGCAATTAGTCTTACTCTATGTGTAAATAATGATGGGAAAGTTAAAATTCCATAAGAATCAATTTGATGATTCGCACCTCTGCCTGGTATTTTTCCACTTTCAACATTTATGCATCCTGTTTTGGCCATTAATATTCGAACTATTTCTTCAAGATAATACCCACGTGCTTGATCTTTTTGCATGTTTATTTCTCTCCTTTTAATTTCATATTATTATCTGGATACCAAGCATCTGGTAATATTTTTCTAATTTTTGCAGGCGGCATGTTTCTTAGTTTCATAGATTCCTTTTTGCTAACTCCCTTCCTTTCGAGTTTTCCACTGTGAAATGTAAAATCATGCCTTACACATATGTTTTGTTTTCTCACATTTCTTCTGAATTGCTTAACTTCTGCATCTGTCCAGCCTTCATGAATATAATAATCTTCAGACGTTTGTACCTTTTTCCGAGCATCAAAATAATCATGAAGCTGGGTTATTGGCCTATATCTACAATCTGTGATTTGAATCTTCCATTCCCAACATTTCTTTCTCTTTTTTTCCATTTCTTCAAATGATAATTTCCAATTGTAGATCATGAAAACATAGACATTCTTTGATGAATAGCCAGCATCTTTTAAAATGTTTATTTGTTTCTCTATAGACACCCATTGTTCAAAACCCCAGTCCCATGCAATCCTCGGATAATCGAATTTGGCCTTTTTGAGTGCGATTGCTAATTCAGGTCGTTCTTCCAATATTCGACCATCGAATCCACTCTGCGACTCGCATCTAACGGCTTTCCCACCCCATTTAAGATTTGCAACTTCTTCCAATAATTCATCGATATTTTCATTCTTGAGAAGATTATTGTCGTAAAATACTAGCTTATTTGAACAAATCTCCTCGCTAATGCTCTTTTTTGAATTGAACTCGGGTTCCAATTTCCAGGTATAGCAAAAGCTACAATGACGAGGGCATCCTCGTGATGCATGAATTATCTGATAATCTAATGGATGGGGATTTGTGGGAACAAGGGAATAATCCGGTTGATATTTTTCAGCAGGAAGGTATAATCCTGAATGTGGCTTGATGTTAAATTTCTCACATTTCTCTTTGAAAGATTGCTTTAATTGATGGTTCTTGAGAGATAAAGATACATAAATTCCACCAACCCTTATTTTACTACCAGGATATGCCTTTCGATAGAACTTAACACTGTCCCAAAAATATTCACTCCAATAAGTGAATAATGAAGTAACCCATATCTCATCCGGTTTAAAGCCAACCCGTTTATTTCCGTAGATTAACTTTACCTCGGCCCTTCTCTTCTTTTGAAAATATGTGCCAATTTTCAGGAGACCTATTGGTAAGAAATTCTTATGATTACGACTTTTCTTTGAAATTGGGAATGCAGGCTGTACAAGCAATACTTTCATTACTTATCTCCTTCATGCAATATGCGATCATAGTAGATGATGTTTTGGATCATTGAATTTTCTCTATCCATTTTCTCACCCATTTGAAATAACTTTACATATTGACATTCGTTCTTTAATCATCTGATCCATTTCATTAAATGGATTATCTTTTCCCTCTCGTACTCTGTAAATGGAATGGCCAACAAGTTCCAATATCTTCCATATTTCGAATCCCGCTTCATTTATTTCTTCATAACGATCGATGATATTTTGATTGCCGATTAACTTGCCCAATGCGTATAAATTCACATATTCTCTGAAGAAATATTTCACAGGTTTTTTTTGCTCGTTAATATTAATTGATTTTGAACATATAGATGACAATAATGCATTAAAAGTTGTATCTGCTAAATTCCATCCAAAGTGTTTCACAATGGGCAATAGTTTTGAATAGCTGATGTAACTGCGTCCAGATTCAAAATCATATTTAATGTTTGATATTTCATCTTCAGGAAGGTTGGCCAAATCGTTCCAAATACATTCATCTGTCCCTAAAACTTTTTTCCATTTCTCAGTAATTTCATTGATATCTTCAATTGTGTTGACATCCGTATTTGAAAGAAGATATTTGATTAAATTAAATATGCAAAATTTTTGTTCTTCGGTTAACCAATAAAGAGTTTCCAACTGGTGATTATATATCGAATCTCTATCGATGGATTGAATCGCTTCAATAAAATCTGCGATACACCGATAAACACCTAAAATCTCTTCAAGAGACCAATCCGCAAATTCGGAGTAACTGTTAATGAAATAATTGTCTAAACTTTGTTTATCGGTTGCCTTCCAATATATGAACTCATCTCCTGGCTGTAGCTCCTTTGCTAAAATGTAAATTGTCCCATCATCTGATATTTTTCTTATAAATCCATTGGAATTTAGGGAAATCATTTCCTCAACACCACGGTTTAGATACAATACGGTTAACTTGGTAAGTTCAATTGAATAATCACTGATGAGATTTTCAGTCGAATCTGTCTTTTTCTCTTTTATTGACTTAACAGATTTCCATATATCTACAAGATGATTGAATTCGTGTTTTTCTGGCTGTTGCGCCATGTTATCCATAAGCTCCCTTCGAATAGCTGTGTCTAATGGATTTTCATCTGTTAATTCAGATTTTGGAATCTCTAGATTAAAATCAACACATGATTTTCCTTTTATTTTGACAAATAAATCCTCAGGCATATAAGTAGCAGAAATAGCATAATCTTTTTGTGCAATTTCATTTGAAGAGTTTTCACCAACTAATGAATCAATTATGTCGCATTGTTGACATAATTTATTAAAATTATCGCCAGAATATGTGAGAAATATTATCTTTCTAAATGGTCTTAATAGAATATCAAATCCTCTAGTAATTGCAGGATTGTCTTTTTTGAATGATAATATTGGAATAGGTCCCGGAAGTAAAAGGATTGATTCTGTGTAATCCTCTGGTAGATTTCGGTTTAGGGTATGAATATCGGTTAATAAAATGGTAATCGATTTTGATATCTTTCTCTCGCCTATAATCAAGTTCGCTTTAATCTCCATCTTTTGTTTGGATTTAATAAGGGTATAGACGATATCTTCGATCTGGGCTTTTACGATATTTTGGCGCGGTTCTAAAGATTTTTTCCTCATATTAATAGGGGTGAAAAATTGTGATTCTCGGAGATAAATATCATCTGGTGATTTGTTTTTCTTAAGGTACTCAAGCATTGATATTATGTTATTCTGTATCTTCTTTTTAGCCCCCAATTGAGATACATAATCACATATAATTATGTCCGATTTTTCATTCGTTGAGAGCCTCTCTGAAATGATTTCTTGCAATATTAAATAATAAAGAATTGAATTCTTACTCATGAAATTGGGTGTGTGCAATCCTCTCATATGATTTACAACATCAAATGATTTGTCAAATTGAGTGCACAAATCCAAATAATTACTTAGACCAGATCTCTTTTTATCAAATTTTTCAATGAGTGCTTCTTTGATTGGTAATGATTTATATTCTCCCTCCTTATTTGCAATCGATATCGTGATTTCTGAAGGTTTCAAAAATGAATCGATAAATGGTGGAAAAGCAATAAGGCTTCTGAATTTAGTGGGAAGCTCATCTTGATTTATTTCGTATCGAATGTCTGAGATCATGAGGTCGTGTTGAGCCTTAATATCTGCCAATTCATGTTCATGTGGTCCTAGAGTTCCAACCATAAACACTTCAATGTTCTTTAACTCTGAAAATTTGATAGGCTCTGGGTAATATCTGTTCCAATCGCTCCCTTCCAATGATAATGTTCGAAAGCTATGCCGGCTTCTAATGAAGTCATTCATTTTGTATGAACGATTATTCAGTGGGTCGGTTTCAATTAAATATTTGTTAAAACTCTCTCTCATTTCTATTCCATACCGTTTTCCTATATGTATTATTGAAACCTTATCTGTTTTATCTTCCAGATCCTTCAGGAATTCATTTAGCCCAGGTAAATAAGGCCAAGAGAAATGTATGATACCTCCAATACCATTGTTGTTGAGATTTTCAATGATTTTTGATATGATTTCAAATGAGTAAATTCGTTCGTTAACTGATTCGAGGATTACAAACTTAGGATTGAAAGGAGACAACAATAGTGAATCTTTTTCATAGAAAAAATTTCTAGTTTTCAATAAATTTTCAGGAAGATTATAGTCTATAGGAACACCTATGATCTTTGGCCAATCTTCACAACCTCCTTGAAACAGCCCTTTAATAAATAGTTCTTCATATCCATCTTTGTAATGCCTTAATCCCCATTTTGGCTTTGTTTTTATTCCTTCTAAGCTAATCTTTATTTCTCCACTTTTATTGACATCCGCTTCGCAAAGTAGGTATTTTTTGTAGAAAAATCCAATGCTCCTACTACGGAGTGAATAATAAATATCTTTGTATTCTTTCATCCTTTTTTTGAATATGTTTCTTGGAATGCCTACCAAAATATCCCGTTCATTATTCACTTGCAGCAACACACATAATACTGGTGTAAGGTGCAATGGCCCCTGGCTAAAAACTAATGTAACCTTTCCAAGAAGTGCATTTTGCATAATCTCAAGAGTGAGAGGAGACAATTGGCTATTCAAGAGCCCCCCGCGTTTAGCCCCTATTACTTCTTCTTCAACACTTTTACTGTGTATGTAATTCAACTCACCAATTTTCATATTCCCACTCTTTTGAATATTTCACCATTAGGTCAAACGCTTCACACAATCCGGCGACAATAGGCCCCCTGATTAAACATCCAACCTCAAAGTTATTTGATAAACTATTTTTTCTCAATTCTCCACTTCCCACATATGCCATTGAAACATCTGCAATTATCATTTTAGAATGTGTACTTGATATTACCTTTTTCTTGGTCGCTTCATGATGATAATCGTATATATGGAGCAATTCAGAATGGCCATTTTTATCTGCAAGTTTTTTTAGCCAAGATACTTCAGGTCCACGACGAGCATACAACTCTCGAGATAATATCGATATTCTGCACCCGTTTTCAAATAACTTGATGAAAATTTCTTTTAGATCTGGCAGTCCTTCTTTCATAAGAATATTTTCTTGTAAAAATGGTGAAGATATGCGAAGCTCAGATTGAGCACTTGTAATTACTTGATAAAAAGCGTCTCTTGTTTCAATCATTTTATTTCTCATTTTTACTCTTCCCAGCCCTAATTCAGTGTGTACCGGAATGGATATCACAATGTCAATATCATTTTTAAATAATTCAATTACATCATTACTAGAAATCGATATTAACGAAGTATCTCTAGGATTTTTAAGTTTTCGTTGTAAGTAGTTTTTTAATACTGCCCACTCAATTATTGCACGAAGTTCTGAACTTTTAGCCTCTGGCGGCCCCTTATAGTTATTTATGATATCTCTCTGCTCTACCGCCTTAGCAGACTCAATTATATCATCAATAATAACCTTTAGAACACTAGTGTATAAAATCAAATTCATTTCATTGGAAGAAGCCTTTGCCATATCTTGAACCCCCAATCAAACATTCTCTGTCAAGGTTTTGGTTGAAATACCTACAAACAAATTCGGGTAAGAAACTACAAGCATTGCAAGCCCCATCTTCATCTTCAAGGCACCCGGGATCTTGGGGGCAATCTTCAGCCAATTCCTTGACTCGTGATAGCCAATCCGACATATGAAAATCAAATGTATATTCAAGACCGCCAATATTCACTTCATTCGTTGAAAAAAGGAGTATAGTTCCAGCTTTTGGGTATATATTTTCAGATAAACTACGGATATCAAGGCCAGTATCCATAGATGAGCGTTGAATCAATAAGTGAGAGATAGTGTGAAGCAATGTTTGCACACTCTTAAAAGCAATATCGTTATTTGTAAGAAGTTGTCTAAAGTCAGAATCTGTATTGTGTTTTTCACTCCACTGATCTGTAGTAATAATATTGTTAGCCTGCAACCAATCAACAATTTTTTCAATTGAAAATTTGAATATTAATCCTTCAGTTTTGAAATCCCTTACATAGACAGTCGGTATCTTTTTACCTCTCGAACCAGATTCTATAACTCTAAAAAGTTGTGGCATTCTCTTCGTAGAACCATCAATAATGCCCAATAGTGCTTGTACCATATTTAGATTTTCAATGTGTATTATTCCATCTAAATTAAATTCGTCTAATAGTATGTGCCAATCTGATGGTGGGCTTCTCGGCTGAGAGCGCTTTCTCGTAGCAAATTCTCCTGTGTTAACTTGTTCTCTACTTTCTTCCGATATTAAAAATAAAGCTTGTAAATCCTCTTCATCCAGTTCAATTTGATTCAATGATTCCAGTACCTTCTTTATTTCTTCGAGTCCATATTTTTTATAGATTTCATCTTTGTTAGAAGTGCCATCCAGCTTTATATTCACACTATTTTTTGCATTCAAAATAACTGTTTTAGTTATCTTGAATATATCATAATTCAATAAAAGATTCTTATTTTCAACATCAAATTCAAGATCTTCACAAATGACCTGAACCCTCAACACTTTCCAGAATTCATCATTTGCCAGTAACTTTTCTCGATATTCGGGTAAATGCAAATATGTATCATTTACTTTTTCAATGTCACCAAAGAAGTCATTAAAAGCAGTGTGTAATTCTATTACAGATACATTTCTCATGCCATTGTTGCCTATTTCGTCTGGCATTGGAATATCTGGTATTGTTATCACGAGAGGATGATAGATAGCCCCCCCTCTTGCAGGTACGCCACGGAAGCTGCTAGGTGCTTTATTTGATCTAACCTTTTTTGAGGGTCTAGCCAAGTGGTCACATAAACGCAGATATAAACTTACAGAATTATCACACTTTGAGCATTGGACATTATAAGTTCCAATCTGATCTTTATATTTCCAATTAATTTTACTGAGTCCTTTTTTTTGGCCGCATTTATTGCAATCATGCCTTAGATTCGACATTGCTTCAATTGGGTAAGTTGCGCCACATTCATCACAGAATGCTACAAATGTAAAGTGTTCTATTCGAGCATCACAGTTGCATGGTTTTATTTCATCTAACTTGAAATAAGCATGGCATCCAGAACACAATGCTGCATTAGGATATATTCTAAAACGCCCAGATACGCCATCATCTTTATTATCTAATAAACGAGGGATGGCAATTTTGAAATCATTTTGCCCGAATTGGGTATAATCATAACCTTCTAAATTAGCTCTCATTGATAAATTTCTAGTAATTATTCCATAGAAATACCTACGAAACCTTTCGAAGTTCATGTTATGTCCAGTAGAGAAATCTTCATTAAGAAAACTCACCTGAAAACTCATAGAGTAACGTGTGAAAAATTGATCAGGATGCCCCTGAAAAAATGAACTACTTTCTTGAACCGTATGTACTTCAATATCCATTTATTTCCCCACCCATATTTTTTTTATTTGGTCTGGATCATATGCATCAAGAATTAATTGTTTTTGAATACCCCTCATCCCTGATTGATTTCTAAAATAATGATTTCCACTATTAACAAGTATATTTGGAAAAAAGGTGTTATCATTGCTATTGCTATCATATTTAATTTGATTAAGACGTGCCTCAACCTCTTCTTCAATATTAATCTCTACTGGCCTCCCATATACGTTCCTAATAAATTTCACAAGAAGTTTCTCTTGTGAAATTTTCAGATCAACAATATGTTTTTTATGATATATTGGTGAGCCTTGTAATTCGGATAGATATTGTAGTATTCCTGCACAAAAGATTGAATTTATTGTTTGCATTGTGCCCAGTCTAGCAGTCCGATTTATTGGAACTGGTTTAACAGCATGATCTAAAGTGTCATGGTATCGTTTGAAATTTCTATAGAAACTATCATCTCTTACTCTATTTGGATAAAACCATAATATAACAATTCCTCTGTATTTTCTACCCACTCGAGACAATGCCTGGATATATTCCGAAGTTGAGTATGGAATTCCTTGGAAAACCATTAAATTTAATTCTTCAAGATCCACGCCATGAGATACAACTGATGTGGCATAAAGTGAAGAATATATTGCATTTGGTTTGATTTGTTCGGTTATATTGTATTTTTCAACAGTGTCTCTGACATTATTGATTGTGTCTTTTAATTCATCTAATCCACGACCCCCAGTCAAAACAGTCCCCTCTAAATAACCCTTTGATCCTAAATAATCATTTATTACTGTATTTGTGAATCTGTTCATATCTTCCGCATCTTGAACTTTGGGATGGTACGTTAAAGGAATAAGATGGTTCATAAATTCTCTCAGAACATCTTTCTCATTGGAGAAACCAAAATCATTCATAAATGTACTTGAATCATCAGCGTAAGATGATTGCGCATTAGATAGGTATTCAATAATGTGCCTCAATGTTCTTAATGATGCATAATGATTATCTCTTAAATTTGGTTTCAATCCATATATTATTCGGTTCTCGCCTGGTAGGAGAGTATAGAAAAAATCCCGTTCTGAACCAAAACCTTCTGGAGATGGGCCTGGTAAAATAGCTGCTTTTTTATTGTAAAGCTCAAAAACCTGTCTATCTGTTCCATTTAATGTTGCACTCATCACTACGTGTTTTAACGATCTTCCAGATGAATTCGCTTTTACAACCTCTTCAATTATGCCCTCAAAATGTGAAGATATTGTGCCAAAACCTTCTCTTAGCAAATGCATTTCATCTTGAATTGAAAGTATTGGGCCATCTGCAGTCTCCTCATCCAATCCAATTTCTTCACATATGCCCTCTTCTGATTTATCTTCACATTTGTCACCACATGGAATAAAGCCGTGCCCATTTGGACACATGCTACCTTTTGCGCCAAGCAATGCCCTAGCTCTTCTTTGCTGTGTAAGTCCGGCCCATTTATCTACGGTCGAAACAATTATTGAAGGCCTATATCTGAATAACTCTCTATCTGACAAGTAAATATAAAATCTATGCGAGTTCACTTTGTCACACACTTGTAGAACTCTTTTTCCTTGTATATCGTCAATTTGTCGAATTATGCCGGGGTCTTTTATATCGCATAATGGACATTTTGAGATTATCTTTGAAATTGGTGCTGGCTCAATAATATCTTTGAACTCTTTATCTTTATATAAATTGCATCTCAATTCAGAATATGTACCTGGGAAATCCATTGTCTGGTTTCCCACATAATACCCCAATGAAAATTCATCCCCGCCAAAGAGCATTAGATATTTTTTACGGATTTCTTCAGCAAATATGATTACACACGCAAGGCGCTCAAGTTGCTGTATTGATAGCATTCGCAATGGAAATTTAACAATTGCAGTCACTCCATTTTTTTTCCCTTTTATTCTATCAAAAAACAAAGTCATTATTACTAAACCAAAGTAAGCTTCTGATTTTCCACCGCCAGTACCAACATGTAATACATCAACTATGTCAAGGTCTTCTTCTCTTACTATTGAACGAAGGCCTGCAACAATGAACACAATCTGAAAAAGGCGCCATGAAGCGCCAGGTATACCTCTACTTGAATAATAGTCATCAAATGCATCATTCATCATGTTAAACGAGATTCTAGCATCTTTATCTGTTTCAAGAATATCAACACCTTTTTCAAATAATTTTATGACTTCCTTGAAATGATTTACATTGGCCATTCTTTCTTTCCAAGTTACCTCTCTATTATCCATTCTTGGCTGAAATTCATTGGTTATCGAAATATTAATACGTGAATCATATTCTGCGGCTCTCTCGTTTAGCTGATTTAATAATTGTTTTAATTCGTCAACACATGTTTTTTCACATGCTAGTTTGGAGAATGAAACATCAATATTCTCAAGTGAGTCCTTTGGTCGCACGTTCGGTTGATGAAAAACATCGTGGTGCCTTGTAGAAAATTCTATTTTTTCTTCATCCAACCAATACGCTTGACAATTGATAGTTCGAAAATCATAATAATATCGTTGTTTAAAACCTTCATAATCATATTCATCTTGAAATTCTCGGTGTTTCAATCCATTCAGATTTACCTTGAATGTACAATTAAAGAGTGTATGTTCGTATTGTTTCCCCTTTGTTGTATCATCTATTGAGATATTTGTAAAATCAAACCTTAGTATTATAACCTCATTTTTAGCGCCTCGCAAGTTAAATGGCTTTGAAGATACATTGAAGTTTGCTTTCCAGACATCATCGGCCAATTTGTTAGTGATTTTAGTGTTTTTATTTGCTTGATTAATAAACTCGTTAAAATCTAGTTCTTGTTCGAATTGAAAGTTATTTTTGACGAATTGTTCTATGTTGATTGTTAAATGAAAAGAATATGGCATTCTATTCCAAATCTTTGAACCATCGTCTGTTTTGGAATTGTAATAAACATTCCCATCAATATTAACCGACACTTCTTTCGCCTTTGATAAATCATTATGAGATGTGAGAATGGATGCTCTCATTCTTCGTGCTCGTATTGATGCTCGTTCCATATCTTGCATTCCGAATGTATCATCACTATCATCAAGAGAATTTTTTTTTATCTATTCTTCTAGCAGCTAATGAACCAAGAATGAATGTCTTTGCAGGGTCTAGTGTTGTAATCGAATCAAGGGGCCCATTTCCTGCCATTCTCTCTAAAACATAATTTACCATTTCATGTTGGAAATCTTTCGAAATGTGAGCTATCACCTTTTCATCATTCCTCACTTGATTATTTGCCATAATTCTCTGCACGATATTCATGTTTGTCTATAAAATAGTACTTTTAAGGCCTTGACTAAATTCTGGTTTCCACAGGAAAAGCAGATAGAATTCTTCTTAACGTGTATATAATAACGTTTTGTCATTTTTATTATTTACCTGAATTTAGCGTCAAAGCCATATAAAATATCGCTCTCGTCTCTCGCCGTCCTCCACACCGCCCCCAGCTCCCCCCTCCACCCTTCCGCCCCTTCCAGGCTGTCGAACACCCACGTCCTCACCCGCATCCCCTCCTCGTCCAGCGGGTCAAAGTACGTTATGGCGTACCTGGTTCGGATAATCTCGATTTCTCCCATGTGGCAGGGTATGGATGGCGGGTACTTGAGCGGGGCTGAACCTGGAATGGTGCTACAATTCCATTGCCCAAACCTGCCTCGGCATACAAGCCAGCACGTCATTTGGCATGCAACATGCCCCGCCTGTGAGGGCGGGGTTTTATACTATTCTGGCATCAAGTGATATTCTTCCAAACAAATGGAGCATTTTGCAACCTTCAACTGTAAAGCCCCGGGTGTGAGCCCGGGGTAACAACGGCACCCAGCCTAGCCGACATTTTGGAAACGGCCGCGCGCCCTATTACCATAATACCTGAGGAAACGTGCTTTGGAGAGTTGGCCGGAGCCCTGGGGCCACTTTGGTCGCCGATTTACACTCCTCCCCGGCCTTACAGCCGAGGTTTCCAAAGGATGATGACGGGAATCGGTCACACGACATCGAATTTTTTGGATTCGATGGCGGGTACCCCGCCCTCCAGATATCAGAATGTTCCAATCCAGACGGGGCATGATGGGGTTGGCCGGTGCCGCAGCCCCGTTCTTCGGTTAGCGCTATTTCAGGAGATAGGTTCCGGGTTTTAAAAATTCCAGGATGCCGTTGTCGCGGAGGACCTGGAGCTGCTGGCGGATTTTCGGCCTGATATGCTTATTATGGGGATGTAGAACGGCCAGTCGGTCCTCGAACTCATACATTTCGCCCAGGGTGAATTCTTTGTCCAGGTGCCGCACACACACCAAAATATCGTTGAGCCAGCCTTTCGCACTCAGCTTCTGGGTTTTGAGAAATTCGAAGCGCTTCCATCCCTTCCTGACATGTGAATGCGGGACTTCCTCGGAATCCCTGACAATATAGATTCTGGCATCCAATGGCAGTTTCCCGATTAGAACATTTGAACCGACCCACCCAGCGCGCCTTGCAGTAGGCTTCAACGGATTGCGCTTTTGAACAATATCGGGCGTTACAAAATGCGCCGGAACCAGCATCACATTTTCAACGAGCCAATCCTTTTTATCGTACTCCATGAAGAACCAGTTCGGCGCGGTTCCGGCCCGTATCATGTCGATTTTCGGCTGATATGCTCCATTGGCCACGCTCTTTCCGATGTGCTGCCCCTTGGCCTTCAACTGATATTTAGCCGCACAATCCGGGCAGATGAAATCAACGACTTTCTCGTTGTTCGGCATCTGGGTGAGTTCTTCGGAGGGGCAGGCGGGGCAGTAGCCGTTCTCGGCGAACCACGCTTCGGTGAGGACGCGGGCGAGCTGGGAATTCGATTTATAATGTGTCTGGGTTCCGAGGTTAAATTTCATATGTCTTCAACGTTAGATGCATGAAGTTGGATCTAAGGATTGCGGTGGGTGCTTTAGATGGTTGAACGGTGTCATAGCCCCGGAGCCGGGTTGATTGCCGATGTCAACTATCCCCGCCCTTACAGGCGAGGCTTTAAAGGAATGAAAAACGGAATCTGTCAACAGGCCAGATTCCGGCAATCTGGCCCACAACCCCGCCCTAAGAATGCATAATGAATGGGTCAGACGGGGCATGATTGGCCAGGATGGTGCCGCAGCCCCGTCCTTTGGCCAGCCCCATTTCAGGCGTTTTCATCCGCGCACCCCCCACACCACACCCACCGCGCGGGCATTGCCTTCGGCATCGTGGTCCCGAATAGTGGCAATTGAATTTCCCACAGCAAACTATTTATAACTATACTGCAGTATATGTTGTGTGGGGAAACATATGTTGGTGGAGAGGCCAGACATATCCAACAGTCGCACGGGGTGATGTGACGTGAAAGAGAAACTGTCCAAACGGAACACAGTCCTGATAAACATCAGGGCTGCTGAAAAGGAAGGCGATGGAAGCGGCGCGGGTTTCAACGAGCTTGTAGAGAGGCTTGATGGTCAGGTGAGCAGGGCGACCGTCAGCAAAGCTCTCGACTCGCTGTTCGACATGGGAATACTTGACTCCGATTGGGTGCTAGAGAGTGGCAAATGGAGGAAGAAGATTTCCATAGCGAACGAGGCAAAACCGATGGTCGACAAGATGATCGCCGACCTGAATGAAAGGGGCTTGATTTAGTCCCTTTCCCCTATAATTTTTTAAATCTGTATTTCAAGTGCAGAGCACTGGCTTTTCTGTCAAGATCCTCTTTCATTATGCCGAGCAATATGTCCCCGATCATCTCTTCAATGCACTTGACGCATAGTAATGGTTGCCCTACCAGATCCATTGATTTTTTGCATTTTTCATATTCCCGACAATTGACTTTCTCAGGAATCTCTAGATAGACTATGGGGCATAGTTTTACAATCACGGTCCCATCGAAATCGAAATAGAGTCGGATTTTTGACTGCTCCAAAGTAATGAAGAAACCAGTTTTGTCTCCTATCTCCTTGAATTCCTCCGCACCATTCGCGAGAGTGTATTCGTAGTAGTCGATGGTTCCCCTTACAGGATAAGAGTTTTCGATTGAATCGATATTGACGTACTTTCCCCTGTCCAAATTGCAAAGTGTTTTCACAACAAGATCTAAACTATTCGTAGCAAAATGTATTTCCGCTTTCGGTTCGCCAGCAATGGGAATGCTACTGCTGCTGACGATATGGTAAAACAGCGGATACAATTCCGCGTATTCATCTTCATTTTCGCATACGGTATGTGAAAATAATGCTACATTCTTGGATTTAAATTGAATGTTGATGTTATCCACAGCGGCTTTCGTGGCTAACGCAACAATTGCAATTACGACATCGGCCCCAAGTTTCTGATATTCTTTCGTTTTATCTATTATCGTTTTTCCAGTTTTGGACGCATCATCTATCAACACAACTGTTTTGCCTTTTACGTCTTTTTCATTTACATGGCGGCTTCCTTTTAAAATGATGTCTGTTTCCTCGAACTCATCAAGCAAAGCGCCCGCGAAAACATATCCTTTCCTCTCCACACCAATGAATATTGCATTTTTTCCAACATCTTGGCGCACTTTAGACATTAATTGGACAATCGAATGCATTGATCTTAATTTTAGAGCACTGGGCGCGAGGTAATTTGTAATGTCCACACCGGTTATTGCATCTTCACTATCATCATACTTGTCGAATAGTTGGCGTGTTTGTCTCCATAACCCAGCTTTAAAATATTGATATAATTTGTCAAGGATTCCTAATTGTTCCTTGGTTTTCGAAGATTTCTCTCTAGACATATTACCACTCGGGCCATATGGATATAGATATTATATAAAGAATAGGGAGGGGGTGGCGAAACTATTCATAGCCAATCCAACACCCCCCACACCACACCCACCTCCGTCCGGGTCGCTCCATCCCCAGCCCCCGCTTCCTCGTAATGGCCAGTTCCACATAATCCCCGAACTCCGGGTCGATCGCGCACCCGCACCCCACGCATACCGCACGAGCATTGCCTTCTGCGTCGTGGAAGAACGGGTCGCCCGCCAGGACTTGCTCCGGAGTGGGGATTTCAGACATGATGGTGAATGGCTGGGCGAGGGTAAAATGATGGTTATAGGTTGGTTATGACTTGGTTGTGTCTGGCGCGCCCACGCGCCAGCAATGTACCGAGCGAGCAGGCGAACCCGATTTTTCTTGTTTGCTGAATATTTTTCTTTTGGAGGGTGAGCCAGCGCAGCGAGGTCAAAAGAAAAATACTCCTGGACTTGTCCATCAAGAGGTTTGAGGATTTGAAGAATGATATTGAAAAGAAAGGTAAGCAGAAGTCGCTTAAATCCTGGGAAAAGAATGGAAAATGAGTGCTGCTGAATCCTAACTGCTTTCATCCTGAATGACATGAAATCAAATGGGTGAAAGGGTCATCCAGGGTGATTCGAAAATGCTTGAAGCATGGAATATTGTGGGGAGCACCTTTATTAAACAATTTCTCGCAATAATAATTGCATAGAAAGCGCCCGTATCCGCAAATCTAAAGATTGCGGTATGTGGGCGAGGACATGTTCAATCATAATCTTAACTATTTTCCCCCGCCAACCTGCCAGGCACTTTCGGGTTTCAAGCAGTTTCTTCGGCTGCTCCCTCCTCATCTTCTGACCGAAGTTGACCGAAGTTGACCGAAGTTCTGGTGGGCTCGGACATGTTTAGTGATGTATATGTCTACGGCAATAATTTATATTTGAGGCCAGTGGTAACGCCTTCCTTTTTGAGTATTCCCTTTTCAACCAAATCATTCAAATCCCGTCTAGCAGTTTTATCACTCACTTTATTCAAGGATATATACTCTAAGATGGAGATAGATTCCTGTGTTTTAATATATTCAACCGCTTTTCTTTGTCTTCCATTCAAAATATGCCATATATCCCTATCGTCCTCTTTTTCAATCATCTTTAGGTATTCCCTGTTCTGTTTGAACACTACGTAAAAATGTGTGTCGGTAAATTCTATTTTTGGATGTGGAGTATTCTCGGCCTTGCAGATATCTTTCATTCTCTGCATTCCTGAGCCAAGCTTTTCGCCGAAATCTATCTTTGAGAACAGGTCAGCAATCAGATGATTTCTTCTGAAAACAGTCTTTCCAAGGACAAAATGCCTGGGCCTGACCCAGATATTTTCTATCCGGATATTATCTGGGAAGAATTTCAGGATGTTGTTGTGACCATGTTCAAAATAATCCTTGTGCATCACAGAATTGATAACAGCCTCTCTTATCGCATCAAATGGATATTCATAGATATTTTCCCTCTGTGGTTTGCCGGTAAACCTGTACGCCACTTTTGCATATAGTCTGACGAAATCCATTACCTGTTCAACAATCTCAAACAGACTCCCTGTTATTTCTTTTCTATCAATTACATCAGCACCATCTTTGTCCTTGAAGAGAACGACTGTAAAAACAGACCACGGAATGAATTTCTGAGGTTCTTTGGCGAAAAATAATACGCCCGAGTTATTGATATAGAGTTCTCCCTCTTCTTTCTCTGCGACGCCCAGGTTGAGCAAGACCTTATCCACTTTTATTGTTTTTGAAAGTCTTGCAAGTTCTAAAAATCTCGATAATTTATTTTTATCAAAATCTGTGGGATAGCCGAACTTTGTCTCTAATAGCTCGTCAAACCTTATCTTGCCTTCTGACTTTATGAGAACTATTATCTCGTCCCTTGTCATCTTCTGTGAATTAGGCCCGATTCTCAAGTAAAAACCATTGGCACATCCATACGGTTTGTTATCGCCCTCTGGAATATCTATCTTTATTATGTCTCCTGTTTGCTGCACAGATATCGTGATTGGAGGGTCGCAGTTCCTTGCAATGTCGATAATTTCTGATTTCAGCTTGTTGGTAAGTTTATATGATTTGATCTCGTTGTTGTCTGCGATGCCTATGTATATGGCTCCGCCGGAGGAATTGGCAAAGGCACACATCTCCTTATCCAATCTTGAAACTGCCTCTTTGAATTCTACTTTGTAGCCCTCGCCTTCCTGCAGTAGCAAATCCATATCATCAGCCATCTATTGACTCCTCCCTCCTGTATGTTGAACTATCATTATTATCCTTTCCTCCCCTCCATCGGCACAGCCATATTATTCCCGTCCGGATTCACCCTCTACCACTCCGACTGCCTCGCCCTCCTCGAATCGATGCCGGAGGAATCCGTCGACATGGTCTTCGCCGACCCCCCATACAATCTCTCCAATGGCGGCTTCACGTGTCATGCAGGAAAGCGCGTCCCTGTCAACAAGGGGGACTGGGACAAGAGCCAGGGTCCGGAACTGGATTTCGAGTTTCACATGGCCTGGATTGCCGCGTGCAAACGAATTCTGAAGAAGAACGGCACAATCTGGATTTCCGGTACTTATCACTCGATATACGCTTGCGGCTACGCGCTTCAATTGCAGGGCTTCCACATGCTGAACGACATTGCCTGGTACAAGCCCAATGCAGCACCGAACCTGAGCACACGATTTTTCACTGCCAGCCATGAAACGCTTCTCTGGGCGCGGAAATCAAAAGCCGGTAAACACACTTTCAACTATGATGCCATGAAGAACGGGCGCTGGCCCGGTGATTTTATCAAGAAATCCAACAAGCAGATGCGCTCGGTTTGGGCGATAACCACACCCAAGCCCTCGGAAAAAACGCATGGAAAACATCCGACCCAGAAATCTCTGGATTTGCTACGGCGGGTGGTCCTGGCCAGCACCAACGAGGGCGATTTAATTCTTGACCCGTTCACCGGCTCCAGCACAACAGGCCTGGCCGCCTGCATGTATGGAAGGCGTTTCATCGGCATTGATACGGAACCGAAATACCTGGACCTCTCCGTCAAGCGCTTCGCAGACCTGGCCCAGAACCTGAAGAACAGGAAGGACCATAAGGTGCTTGAAGGCTGGGAGTAGGTGCGACCGGCCTCCTGCATTTTATCATCGGGCATTTTTCCACCAGCATGCCCCGCCTGTGAGGGCGGGGTTTTATACTAATCTGGCATCAAGTGAGATTCTTCCAAACAAATGGTGCATTTTGCATCCTTCAACTGTGAAGCCTCGCCTGTAAGGGCGGGGTGACAACGGCACCCAGGCTAACCGACAATTGGGGGACGGCCGCGCGGCCTGTTGCCGTAAAATCGGAGGAAACGTGCTTTGAGTGGTCGCCCCTACTTCAATCGCGTCTCCCAGCGCACCCCACGCATACTGCATCGAACTCACGTACCCGGCATCGATAAATCGAATCATTGGCCGAGCAGTTCCCCGACCCTTTCCAAGGAAGTTCCGGCTTTCCTCACCGCAATCTTGGCACTCTCTGCATCGTATGTTGATGCGTAATCCGCGCCATGACGGAGGTCCATGCACATTTCCAGGTCGTTAGCCAGGTCTTTCTCCTCCGGAAAAAGCTCCTTCAGGGCTATCTGAAGGCAGGCATGCCCCTTCTCCCTGTATCCTTTGGAAAGAACAAGCGCCTTGGCCGCATGAAAAATGGAATAATATGCCTGAATCGAAGCCCATTTTGCATCCTTTTCTTTAAGGCTGCCCATGGCCCGCCCATAATCATAATCGGCGCTCTCCAGTTCCTTCTTTATCATCTCGGGGGAAATCTCGACCTTCACCAATCTCTTCTCCGCAATACATCTCTCAAAAGCGTTCATCTTCTGCCCTGTAAAGCACTATCCCTTTATCAATCTCGCCATGAAATGCCGGATCCTTCTCTCTGGACTCCAACAATTGTCCCGGCGTGAATATCACCGCCTGGATTTTTCTCGACAATTTCATGGATTTCAGAATTTCCCTGACCGGGCCCGGTTCAGGGGTTATAATGAAGATGTCGATGTCACTATCTTGAGTATCGGCCCCGGATGCGCAACTGCCAAATAGAACGGCTTTGAACACCGAAGGCCGAAGGCAATCCACAAGTTTCTTGAGTTCGACCAGGTTGATAAATATCTTGAAGCGAGGGATTGCCGGGTTCGCAGCATCGACCGTGTAATACAGGTTGCGGCCGCTCTTCCTCGACTTGACCAGGCCAAGCACCAGCAATTCCCTCAGTGCTTTGTGGCATCCTCCAAGGCTGGCGCCGGTTTCTCTGGCTACTTCCCTTACGTAGAATTCCTTGCCGGAGGAACGCGAGAGATGGACCAGAATTGTTATTGCCAGGGGCTTAATGTTCATTTTATCGAACATATGTTCACTATTTTGAACTATACACTTCGCAGTATATAATTGTTTCTAACTATTGCCAATGTGGGTTATAATCACTCTGAAACTTGCTGAGAAGACCTTCGGGAAAGCATCCGATCCAGAAGTCCCTGGATTTGCTCCGGCGGGTGGTCCTAGCCAGCACCAATGAGGGCGATTTAATTCTTGACCCGTTCACCGGCTCCAGCACAACAGGCCTGGCCGCCTGCATGTATGGAAGGCGTTTCATCGGCATTGATACCGAGCCAAAATACCTCGACCTCTCCGTCAAACGCTTCGCAGACCTGGCCCAGAACCTGAAGAACAGGAAGGACCATAAGGCGCTTGAAGGCTGGGAGTAGGTGCGACCGGCCTCCTGCATTTTATCATCGGGCATTTTTCCACCAGCATGCCCCGCCCCGCACATCGCGGCAGGCGGTTGGTATGATGCTGCGGCCACACCCCCGGGATGGGGCTTGCCATAAACTTCACCGCGGCACCGGCCACCCAGCACCACGCCCAGGGAAAATAGAGTTCATCATGCCGGCCAGTCGCGAGAGCGCTGGGGGGCGATAGTTTATAATTGATTCTGCAAGGGTAAAGATTTTATAGGCAATCATCTATTGTAAGGTTGCATAGCGATGGGAAATGGTAGGGAACAATCTAAAAGATGGTAGCCATGCAAAGTGAAAGAACCAGAAACGGAGTCAATGTTGCAGAATGGGTATAAAGTGAATCTCATTCTATTTTATCTAAGGAGGTGAGTGTATGGGGGATATGCTGTCGTTTGCATCATACACAATTGTAAAAAGATTTGGAAATGGTGATGGTGAAGTTGATGGATTGTGGTTTAACAAGGTAATCAGCCTGTTAAACAAGGAACTTAAAGACGAGTATGGAAAGGATATGAAACTGCCCCATTATTGGTATTTTTGGGGAGATATGGTCTCCATTCGAGACATGCCTACCGACCTTCAATTATTGACTGATGAAGCGGATGGCATGAAAAGTACGTTCAAATGGGTTTCGGGTAGACCAACAGGCGCCTCAAGTGACGATGAGAGGAAAATCAAATCCTTAGTTGACTCTATCTACAGCAGGTATCCTCAAACCAGAGAAGGAAAACAAACAATACTTACTGATGTCTATGCCTATGCGCCTTATGAATTTCAAAGACTTTATAAGGATTTCAGAACAGATACTTTTGAGATTGTCGACCAACCGTTCCAGCCTCTAAAAAGACATTTAATCAAATCTGATTTTGCAAAAGCCATGAAGGAATTTCCATACGGTGACTTTCCAGACTTGGCGGTTCCGGCAACAACTGTGCGAATCTTAGGCGAGGCTCTAATGTCTGAGGATTCTGAGTCCTGTAGCCATGACGCACAAGCCTTGATGAGAGAGTTCTGGGAAGCACTTTGCAAAAGGCTGCGAATCGCTGAGAATGGACACGAGAACATTTCTCAAACTAACTTTGAGAAACTCCTCGAGGAATCTATATCAGAACTCAAGAAATATGAGGTGAACCTCCAAAAGAAAACAATATCCATAATGGAAAAGTGCGACCTTCCAAATATCCGTGATGATCCTGCACTTTTCGCGTTTATCTCACCTTCTGACTGGGGAGAAGGCACAGAGGACACCAGCGAGAGGATTGATGAGATTCTCTATTCGTGAGGTTTAACCATGGTTTTTCTTGATTCAGGTTTTTTTGTAGCCTACACAAACCAACGGGATCAATACCACAAACATGCACTGCACATTGCTGCTGCAATTTTCAATGGTCAAATAATAAAACCATACACTTGTGATTACGTATTGAATGAGTCAATAAACGTAGTTCGAAGGAGAATCAACGAGAAAGAGAAAGACACTTCCAAGGCCTTTAACCTGGCATGTTCTGTCGGTAAATTGATATTGAATGATAAGTATTGGATTATGAGTGTCATCAGAAAGGAACATATAGATTCATGTTTGAGAATGTATTCTGAGCACGAAGAAATCAATACCTCATTCACAGACCTGGTTGTTTGCCAAATGGCAAAAGACCTTGGGCAAAAGAAAGTTGTAACCGGCGACCATAAGCATTTTAAATTGATTACCCCATTATTTAATCTGGATGAACCTATCTATTTAATGAAAAATGATGATTTTGATACTTTAAAAGAGAAAGTTATTCGGAAGAAAGCAAAACCTCATGAATTGATTTATGGAGAAGGCGCTCCGCTACCTTCCACATAACCATCAATTTATCTGGCCGCCCCTCGCATCTGGCCCTATGTCGAACCTAATCTCAGATTACTTTAAATATTGTCGAATTCATTACTTTTTTAGGCACTGGCCCGGAGGTTGTGGACTGTGTCGAAACACAGACTCCCCAAAGTTGATTTATGTCGATTGTGGAAGCAGCACAGAGTAGGTGTTTTCCTCCATGTGCGCGGCTTCCGCACCCCCCGCCCCGCCCCGCACATCGCGGCAGGCGGTTGGTATGATGCTGCGGCCACACCCCTGGGATGGGGCTTGCCATAAACTTCACCGCGGCACCGGCCACCCAGAGTGAACGCCCCCATAGAGCAGATATGTTTTTATAGTTTTAGGTGTTTTCATCATTTGGTGAAAATGTGGCAAATAGTGAAAATACTGTCGCCGTGCAAGACGCAAAAAACGCCCTGGAAGAGGTTCTGGCAGAGCTGCTGGAAGTCAGATGGGGGCCGCCATCCACAAATAATTTAGGCTGGGACCCTGATCTGGTTTTGACTGTCAAACAGGCTGGAAAAAAATACACATTGCTGGTGCTGGTCAAATCCTCCGGAACGCCGGGCGCAATCGCAGAATTCGCCGGCAAGGCGAAAGCGTGGGGGAACAGGTTGCCCGGATACCCTGTCCTGGTTGCGCCGTTCATAAGCTCCCGGGGAAGGGGATTGTGCAAGGAAATGGGCCTGGGATTTGTGGACCTTTCCGGAAACGCCTTCCTGAGGTTCAATGGAATTCTGATAGAGAGGTGGGGCAAGGAAAGCATAGCCAAGGAAAAACGCATTCAGAAACATCTTTTCAGCACCAAAGCCACTTGGGTGATCAGGCGCCTTCTTTCAGAACCGGAGAGGGCATGGAAATTTGAGGAATTGTCCGCAGAAGCTGCGGTGAGCATCGGGCAGGCCTACAAGGTGGTCAACAAACTGGTTTCGGAGGGGTATTTGGAAAAGGAGCGCGGCTCTATCAAATTACTGAAACCCGGTGAACTGCTCGATGCCTGGGCCGAAATTTATCGTTTTGACAGGCAAGATATTTCTGGTTATTACTGCCCATTGAAGGACCAGGATAAAATATTCGGAAGCCTGAAATCCATGGATGATTACGCCCTGACTCTTGGCGCGGCAGCATCATTGTTGGCCCCGTTTGTGCGTTCAACAGATGTCTACGTCTATGTAAAAAAGGACATGGATAAATTGATAAATGCATTGAATTTAAAACCCGTGGAATTTGGCGGAAACGTCTATCTGGTCAAACCGACGGATAAGGCTGTTTTTTCCGACATTCAAAAAATCAATGAGTTACTAATTGTTTCCAACATTCAATTATACCTGGACCTATATAACTACCCGATGCGTGGCAGAGAACAGGCCGAACACCTGAGAGAACAATTACTGGGGGTCTGAAAATGGTTCAAAGATTTTCAGACGATTATGGTGAGAGTTTAACCGAGGCATCTTTTTCCGCACTTTTGGAACTGGCATTGACTCTGAAATCATATGGGGATTCAATAGTTCTTGTCGGTGGCTGGGTTCCGTATCTCCTCATTGACGAGTTCGGCAGAAAGGACTTCAAGCATGTTGGCTCCATTGATATCGACCTCGCAGTAAATCCGGAGCAAATAGATGCTGATGCGTATGCCACAATAGTGGAGATGATTGAGGGCAGGGGCTACAAAACGCGATTGGGTAGGGACGGCAACCCGATTGCATACAGCTTTTCCAAACCTGTGCAATCAAATATTGACGGTAAAGAACACATGATTACGGTTGATTTTTTAACTTATGCAACTTCGACCTCAGGCAAGCACCGTCATCGAACGGTTCAGGCAGGATTACCGGCAAGAATCGCTGGCGGTTGTGAACTGGCCTTCAGATTCAATTACCCAAGAAAGATTACTGGAATGCTTCCGGGAAATGGGGAAGCAGAAGAATTTCTATCTATGCTGGACATTCCGGGATGCCTGGGTATGAAAGGGATTGCATTGGGTGAGCGCTACAAGGAGAAGGACGCCTATGACATTTATTCCGTGATCGGATATTGCCTGAAAAATCCAATAGAAGTTGCAAAAAAGGTCAAACCGCACCTTGCGGATGAGGGGTTGAGGGCAGGCATCGATTCAATTGAGAAAAAATTCAGAAACATAAGGGCAGAAGGCCCTTCCTGGGTAGGAATTTTCACATCTGTCGATTCAGAGTTAAGAAAAAGAGAACAGGCAGCGGCCTATTCAGCGGTTCGGGAATTCTTGGATAATATTTGATGTGCGTGTGTGCTTGACGATTAACCAGGGGTGCCATCTCTCATCATTGGCGTTACATACAATAGAGTATTATATTTCACTGACAGGTTGTCCCCCCCATCATTAATTATATTTACATCAACCCAATAACACCCCCCATGCCCCACGCTCCAGAGAGCACCGTCCAGATGAATGATTATCCCCGAGGGACCTCCTGGACCCAAAGCTGGTTCTGCGTCTTTGATTAAATTCCGCACCCCTTCTGACAAGCGTTCTCAGCACTCATAGGGTTCCTCATCACAGGCCGAAGCCCGTTCAGCTCCCGTTGTGTCATCACGGAACGGGCTGAGAACGGTTTCGCATTAAAATATATGATGGTGTGTTGCCTGTTCTCTCATTGACATGCCCGCTTGACCGGGTGGCCATATCAACGCAACGATAATCGACTGGGTGGCTGATTTTTTGATAGATTTGAATCTGGTTCCGGTTTTCTTTGATAAAACAATTCCCTCAGTTCCACAATTCCGTCAATGTAAATTCGGAAACTTGTCAACTGCAAGCCGCAATCCCTGCAATAGGGTTTTACTATTGTAACATCTAAATTGTGGCATCTGGGGCATGTGAACCGTTTTCCTTTCTTGTGGAGATAGGTATGAATTTTCTCAGTATCTTCCAAATCAATGGCCCGCTCATTGAACCATTTGATTATTATTTCCAAACTTTCTTCCGGCTTCAATTCATTCATGTTGTCCGCAACACTGATTGCGAAACTTACGCTTTCATCCACGCTAGTCGATATCAGCAAATAATCGTTTCTGAGCAAAAAGGTCAGTGTGGAGTATATACCGGTTCTTTTCATTCCGTCGACAAATGGATGTTATATGAGTAGGGATTGGAACATGAAGGCAGTCTTTTTTATTAGAGTGTCAAATGGTTGATGGTCAAAATATCCATTTTTCATTCAGTCTATCATTGACTCTATCTTGTCTTTGCCTTCTCGGTAAATCCCTGATTCCCCGCCACCAAATTTCATCATTGAAACTTCATGAATTTTGATGATTTCATCTGAGGTCAGGTATTTTATTTCTTGGCTAGCTTGCGTAATACCTCTCCCCACTCATCTTCCACAAAATCATGGGTGAAAGTATCCTCTTTCTTTTTTTCTTTTATCTCTGGGGTCATGTAACATTCACCTCTATAATGAATACAATCTTCGTAGGTATTTATATCTTTGCCCATTACCTCGTGTTGAACATGACTGGGACACGTGCCAACAAAATATTCAACGAGGCCTGGGTACAGGGCCTTCCCAACGTTTCCCAGGCCCCCATTTTACAATCTTCTGCACAGATTCCCCCCATCACTTCACGTTGCATTCTCTAAGCACCTTTCCATCTCTCGCAACATTTAAAAAGGTGCACCCTTCTATCCTCATTATATGCACCCTATCAATGAAATCCGGGGAACGGCAGGCTCCGCGCTCAAAGGCAAGCGCATAGTTCTGGGCATCACCGGCAGCATCGCGGCTGTCGAAGACGTCAAGCTGGCCAGGGAGCTCGCCCGCCACGGCGCGGACGTTATCCCTGTCATGAGCAAAGCCGCTACAAAGCTCGTCCACCCGGATGCAATCCATTTTGCAACGGGCCACGAGCCCATAATAGAGCTGGACGGCGCCGTTAAGCACGTCGAACTGTGCGGCGATTCAAAATACCGCGCGGACGTCCTGCTCATAGCCCCGGCCACTGCCAACACAATCTCCAAGATCGCCCACGGGATTGATGATACGTCCGTTACAACAATGGCCAGCTGCGCCATGGGCTCGGGAATGCCCATCATAATCGTGCCGGCAATGCACGGGTCAATGTACAATCACGATATCATCATGGAGAATGTTGATAAACTCAAGTCCAAGGGCGTAATTTTCGTAGGCCCCAGGCTGGAAGAAAAGAAGGCAAAGATGGCCACCCAGGACGATATTGTCTGGGAAGTCATGCGCGCCGCAGGTCCGAAAAACCTCGTGGGAAAAAAGGTTCTGATCATCTCCGGCTCGACAAAAGAGCCCATTGACGATGTAAGATTCATCTCAAACAAATCATCCGGCCGAACAGGACTCGCGCTGGCGGTCGAGGCGTACCGCCGCGGCGCTGAAGTAGAACTCTGGACGGACGGAAAGGCCCCGGCCTTCGCCAAGTGTAAAACATTCACTTCAGTAGCAGACCTGGAGAAAATGTCGCCAAAAGCCGTTGCGGATATCATCATCGTACCGGCGGCCATCTCGGATTTCAAAGTAAAGCCCAGGAAGGGTAAAACCCCATCCGGCAAGCCATTAACCGTAACCCTGGAGCCGGCCCCGAAGATCCTCGGATTATTGAAAAAGAAAAACAGAATTCTCGTCGGCTTCAAGGCCGAGACAGGCATCACAGGGAAAGAGCTGGAATCGAGAGCCATGGTCAGGATGAAGCTGCACAATTTAGACCTCATCGTCGCCAACCTGCTGGAAGATGTTGGTCTGGAAAGCACAAAAGCAATTCTGATTGGAAAAAAGATATTAAATTTCAAGGGCACCAGAACCGAACTCGCAGAAATAATATTCGATATGCTGGAGGCATGAGATGAAGGCGTTCTGTCCCGGGCATGTGACCGGGTTCTTCGTCATTGAGGACGGCGCAATCATTCCGGAGAAGCGCGGCTCCAGGGGCGCGGGTTTCTGCACGGAACTGGGCGCCGTCGCGGACGTCACACTTGCAGAAAATGAAACAATCATTTATTTCGGCGACGAGCCGGTCGTCGCGCCCGTGACCCGCCGGGCGCTGGACCTGTTCGCCCCGGGAAAATTCATGACAGTAAAGATAGAGCATCAGCTCCCCATGGGCCAGGGCTTCGGCATGAGTGCCGCCGGAACATTCGCCGCATGTCTTGCTGCCGCAGTAGAATTAAGCATCCAGGACCCGAAGTACGCTGCATTGAAGGTCACACACCTCGCGGAAGTCGAGAACAAAACCGGTCTCGGGGACGCAGTCGCCCAGAGCGTCGGGGGGTTCGTTCACAGACTCGAGCCCGGTATACCGCCGCACGGGGAAATGGAGCGGCTGAACATCGAAACGAGAGAAGCAGTATTCTGCGTGCTGGGAACGCCAATCAGCACCAGCGGAGTTTTAACCTCGCCGGACACCAGGGCCAGGATAAGGGATTCTGGCGAAATCTGCCTGCGGGATTTCGAGAATATTCCCGGTTTTGATGAATTCGTCGACATCTCATGGATTTTCGCCAGGGACACAGGACTGGCCACCGAGAAAATGATCAAAGTTCTGGATTCGCTGGGCAGCATGGGGAAGGGCAGCATGGTGATGCTCGGGAATACGATTTTCGCCTTTGGGGATGCAGATGCAATAGAGAAGAAGTTCACAGGCTGGGGAAAGGTTATCAGGTGCATGGTGGCGGAAAACGGGGCACGGACGCTCTGATTATTCTGTCAGCGTGAATAATGCATTATCTTTGCCAACGTCAAAAAGTCCCAGGCGCGCCCCGGCGTCCAGCCAGCCGTGGGCATAGTTCACGCATGCGAACGAGTTAACGTAATCACCCTGCTCGAGAAAATGATTCGCATCCTGGAAATACGCCTGTGCCATGGAGAGAAAATCCTCAGCCTGCTTCCGGTGGTGGGACGGCTCCGGGGCCGTGATACTGATTTTCTCCAGTGCCGACGCGGTCTTCTCCAGGTATCCTGTCAGGTGTTCGCGCGTTATCTCCGCCCTCTGCATGGGCTGTGGGAATGGGCTTCGGGTTTATTAGACCTCCGACAGCGTGCTCCAGGCGGTCGATCCAATCAGGAAGCCAGTTATCCCTGCGGCGATGCTTCCGAAGTTCCCTCATCTCCAGGTAGAACCAAGTGGCCAGAAGCAGGAAGTAGGAGCCCGCCAGAACTCGATAATCGCCCCAGGACATGCCGCCGATGTAGAAGTTCGGGAGCAAGGGATAAAGTATCCGGGTGCCAAACACGCCGTCGTGAAAGGGAATGTCCATGCAGATATGAAAAAACCAGGCCGAAAGAGCAGGCAAAAGTTTCGGCTTCAATTTCCACACGGCCAGCGCCGTGACGCCGAACACCACGAAGCTGTGCAGCAGGTAGTAAATAACCATGAATCCCTTCGGAAGCGTGACCATGGCATCGGCAAAATTCACGTTCATGGGGGTGCCGAAGAGCACGTAAAGCATTATGAGAAAGTAACCGGCATCCGGAAGCAAGGCGAATAATATCGCCTCGTCATGCCACAGCCTGTTGCGGCCGAGAACCGATGTCCAGAGGACATGGGAGAACAGGTCCATAAAAGATTATAGTGCTTTTATAGGATAAATATTCATTGGTACAACGTTTTGTAACCGCAATCAAATCGTTTGCATAATGTCGATTGCGGAAATTCCAAAGACCCGTGAATCATTAATGAAGATAGAACGCCGATTCATGGCGAACGCTCCAGAATGTTTGAATTTAGTTTTCGCATTCACCGATTGCTTGCAAAATGAAGGGAATTCTATGGCCCTAGATTCAGTTTAGAAATGTTTCTGGGCCATTGGCGAATGCGCTGTTTTCAAACGGTACCAGCTGCATTCACCGCACGTCGTAAATCTAAAATCTAAAATCTAAAATCGACGAGAATTGCATTCAACAGCCGCCGCGGATTCACTCCGCCCTTCACGTCTTCTCACACAGACAGATATACGCGAAACTCCCGCTGAACCTGTGCAGTTTAATGATTTTGAAGCTGGACTTCCTCAACAGGCCGGGAACATCCAGGGAGATGTTGGTATATCCGGCACGCCACATCACGGCCTTGAGGTACCGGTACCTGAAGCCCGCTTTCCCGGGCGGTTTGCCCGTGTCCAGCACCGAGAATCTCGCGCCGGGCTTCAGCACCCTTGCTGCCTCGGCGATGGCTTTTTCTGGCTCGGGGAAGGAGGTGAATGCGAACGTTGCCAGTGCGGCGTCGAAATGGCGGTCCGGGTATTCCATGGCGGTCGCGTCCGCCACCCTGGCTTCCGCTTTCGAGCCGATGCCCTGCTTTTTTATGCGGACGTTTGCTCTCTCAATCATTTGCTCCGAGAAATCGATGCCGATTACTTTTCCGTTCTTGCCCAGTTTCGATGCCAGGTACGGAATTATCGCGCCTGTACCGGTGCCGATATCGAGAACCAGGGAATCCTGAGAAAGTTCAAGAAGGTCCACTGCCAGCTTCTTCTGGTCATTGACGCCGCCCAGATCGAAGGCGTCATAAAACCGACTCCAGCGGTCGTATTTCTTCCTGACGCGCTCCTTTCGGACCATAACTCACTTCCCGAACCTTCTGGAACGCTGCTGGTATGACCTTATCGCCCTGAGAAAGTCAATCTTCCTGAATCCGGGCCAGTACACGTCCACGAAGTAGAGTTCCGAGTATGCCAGCTGCCACAGAAGGAAGTTGGATACACGAACTTCGCCGCTGGTTCTGAGTATAAGATCCGGATCGGGAAATTCCTTGGTGTAGAGGTAACCGGAAAACATCTTTTGATCTATCTGGTCCACAGTCATTTCCCCGGACTTCACTTTGCCGGCGATTTCCCTTATGGCCTGGATTATCTCCTCCCTGCCGCTGTAGGCTATGGCCAGGTTAAGATTGTAATTGTCATAGTTTTTTGTTCTTTCCTCGGCGTGGGCTATGGCCTTCCTGACGCTCTCCGGCAGGGAATCAATCATGCCCAGTGCCCGGATGCGGATTTTATTCCTGTGAACACGCTCGTCGTCCGCAACGTTGTAAAAACTCTCCTCGAACAGTTTCATGAGTTCTTTTATTTCCCCTTCGTTTCGGCTCAGGTTCTCCGATGAAAACGCGTAGACCGTAAGAACTTTCACGCCGACTTCCATGCCCCATTCGAGAATTTCTTCGAGTTTGTTCCGACCCTTCTTGTGCCCCTCGGTTGGGCCGAGACCGATCTCCTTGGCAAAGCGCCGATTACCATCCATGATGATGGCCACATGTCCCGGCGGGGGAAATTGCTGCACCTCTTTCAAAAGACGCTTCTCGTACTGCTTGTAGGCCGTGTCCGAAATTATGCCGGATTTGTGATAGCCCTGGCTGTCCGTTGGCATTGCTCTGAGAAATGTGACCGGGTATAAAAGATGTTTCTAGAGCAGTGAGAGGTCAGTCTTCTGAAATTTTAGATTTTAGATCTTAGATTTTAGATTTGTGTTGAGAATATGCAACGTCGTCAATCCGTCGTAAATCTACAATCTACAATCCCTAAATCTACAATCGCCCTAGAGCATGTGGACGACAAGGCCCGACCTCAGTTTCGGCTCGAACCAGGTGGATTTCGGGGGCATGACATTTCCTGAATCCGCAACGGCGAACAGTTGGTCCAGCGTCACCGGGTACAGGGAAAACGCGACCTTGAACTTGCCCGAGTTCACAAGTTTCTCCAGCTCTCCGGTGCCGCGTATCCCGCCGATGAATTTTATTCTGTTATCCGTCCTGGGATTGTCTATGCCCAGTATGGGATGGAGCAGGTTCTGCTGAAGTATGCTGGCATCTATGCTTTTCACCGGATCGTCCACCGGGTAACTGCCCTGCTTCGGCTCGAGACAGTACCACTTACCGCCAAGGTACATTGAAAAGGTGTGGACAGACCCGGGGCTAGGGCCGGCATCGGATTTAACAATGAAATTATCCCCCACCAGCTGCAGAAACTCGTTCTCACCCAGACCGTTGAGGTCCATGACGGCGCGGTTGTAGGCCATTATCTTCATGTGGCTCTTGGGAAATATCACTGCCAGGAAGAAGTTGTACTCCTCATTTCCTGTGTGGCCCGGGTTATGGTCACGGCGCTGCCTGGCGACTATCGTGCCGGCGGCCGAACGGTGATGGCCGTCAGCCACGTAAAGGTATGGCACCTTCTCGAAAGTCTTGGAAATGGTATGGCCGTTGTCCTTGTCCACAAGCCAGAGGGTGTGTCTCACATTGTCCGCCGAAACGAAATCGCATTCCGGCTTCCCGGCGCAAACCTTGGCCTGGATGCAGTTTATTTCATCTTCATCGGGATAGGTAAGGAAGACCGGGCCGACTTGGGCGTTCAGGGCCATTATGTGTCTGATGCGGTCGTTCTCCTTGTCCGGGCGGGTGAACTCATGCTTCTTTATCTTGCCTGCTTCGTAATCGTCGGCCGATACCGTCGCAACAAGACCTACTTGGGCATGATTGTTCATTATCTGGCGGTAGAAGTAGAACTGCGGTACGGCGTCTTGCTTCATGGTTCCCTCTGAAATGAATCTGGCCAGGTTCTCCGCGCCCTTGGCATAGACAGCGTCATTGTAAGGATCCATCGACTCGGGTAAATCTATCTCCGGCTTGTTGATGTGCAGGAAACTGTGCGGATTGCCGGAGGCCATCTCCCTGGCCTCGTTGGAATCCAGAACATCGTACGGCGGTGCGGCCACCTTCTCAGCTAGGCCGGGGCTAGGTCTCAGGCCCATGAACGGTCTTACGCAGACCATGGTTTCACTTTCCCGCCAGCTTTTCCAGGACTGCCTCGGCCACCATGATGCCGGCCCTGGTCTGACCCTCTGCGGTCTGGGCGCCGATATGGGGCGTGCAGAGGAGGTTGGGCAGTTCCAGAAGTTTGTTTCCTGTGGGCGGCTCGACCTCGAAAACATCCAGGCACGCGGCCTTCACCTTGCCGGATTTCATGGCCTCGTAAAGGGCATTCTCATCAATCGTTCCGCCCCTGGCAACGTTGAGAATTACGACGCCGTTCTTCATGCTGTCGAACTGTTTTTTGGATATCATGTGCTTCGTTTCCGGGGTAAGCGGCAGATGAAGAGTGATAAAATCGCTCCTGGCCGCAAGGTCGTCCAGAGTGACGTTCTCATACTTGTCGCTCTTGACGTATGGATCGTAAGCAAGCACGTTCATGCCGAATGCGACCGCACGTTCCGCCACTGCCTGGCCTATGCGGCCGATACCTGCAACGCCAAGTGTTTTTCCGTAAACTTCGTTGCCCTTCAGGGTCTTTTTCTCCCACTTTCCGGCCTTGGTGGTATTGGTTCCGGTGATTATGTCCCGATAGGAGGCCAGTATGAACGTGAAAGTCAGCTCCGCAACCGAGATTGTGGTAGCGGTGGGCGTGTTAACCACGACGATGCCTTTTGACTTGGCATGCTCAACGTCGACGTTATCCAGGCCAATTCCGGCGCGACCGATGACCTTGAGCTTAGGCGCGGCATCTATCAGCGCTTTGTTGGCCTTTGTTGCGCTCCTGATGACAAGAGCATCGCAATCCGCTATGAGCTGAGGCAGCTTCTCCTTGGGCTCGTCCCAGGCCTTGAGGACTTCGTGGCCTGCTGCCTCCATTTTCCTCACGCCTTCGGCTGCAAGTTTGTCAGATACCATTATTTTCATTTCACTCACCCCATATGTCGTCTATGTGCCACAACAATGATTTAATTTCATCCGGGGTCCACTCGCCCATGTGGCCTATCCTGAATGTCTTCTCCTTCAGTTCGCCGTACCCGTTGGCTATCTGGTAGCCTCTCTTTCCCAGGGCCTTGTTCAGGGCGCCTATGTCCTTGCCCAGGGTGTTGGTGATGGTTGAAACCGTAACCGATTCGTAGCCCGGCTCCGGGAACATCTCCATCTTTTCGGAGGCCCATTTGCGGGTGTACTCGGCCATGGCCAGATGCCGCTCGTATCTTGCCTGGTGACCTTCCTTCAGCATGCGGTCGAGCTGGTAATCGAGAGCGTACATCAGGCTGACGTTCGGCGTTGTGTGATTCTGCTTCTTCTTCTGATAATAATCATGGATGGCGATGAGGTCGGTGTAATGGCCGCGTCCCGGAACCGAGCGGGCCCTCTCAACCGCTGCGTCCGAGTAGAAAGCAATCGACAGCCCGGGAGGAAGCGCAAAGCACTTCTGGGTGGATGTGAACATCAGGTCGGCGTTCAGCTTTTCCGGCACCAGATAATCCCCGCCGGCAGACGATACGGCATCAACGACGAACATTATGTCAGGATATTCCTTCTTGATGGCCTTGCCGATTTCTTCGATGGGATTGCGAACGCCGGTCGAGGTCTCGTTGTGGACTATGGCTACCGTGTCGTAGTCAGCCTTGCCCAGTGCCTCCAGGACCATCTCCGGTTTTATGGCCTTGCCGAGCTCGACCTTCAGCGGGTCAACCTGCTTTCCGGCATCCCTTATGGTCTTGTACATCCTGTCAGAGAATGCGCCGCACACGCCGGCGAGAGCACGGTTCTTGACAATATTTCTGGCTGTGATGTCCATCCAGATAGTTCCGGATGCGGTCAGGGTCGCCCTGTGCATTTCGGTCTCGAAGAACTTTCCGAGTTTATCGATTATGCCAGTGTACAGTGCCGTATACTCTGCGCTCCTGTGCCCTATCAACCACCTGGTCTGCTGCTGCAGAATCTCGATGGGAGATTCTGTCGGTCCGGGTATAAGCAATCGCTTGTGAGACATAGAATTACCTCGTCCGATATTTGGAAGGCATCTATAAAGGTTTTTCAGCCTGTTCGGAATATTGATTGATTATTCGGTTCAGGCAATCAATCCTGCCGGTGTTCGTACTCAGACCACTCGCCGTTCCGGTGGCGCCGGGCCAGGTCGACGTAAGTGGCAGCATTCTTCCTGGCGTATTCCCCCAGACCGGCATCGGATTCCCTGACGACCTTCCCGGGGACGCCAACGACGAGGCTGCCCGGCGGGATTACGGCGCCTTCCTTGACCAGTGCGCCGGCCGCGATGACGCAGCCGTCCCCAATCACCGCCCTGTTCAGAACCACGGCCTTCATGCCGACTATCACATCGTTACCGATTGTGGCCCCGTGAACCACGCAACCATGGCCCAGGGATACATTGTCGCCTATCTTTGTGGGGGTATCGGTGGTAACATGGATGACGCAGCAATCCTGGATATTGGAATTTTTGCCGATGAAGACTGAAGATTCGTCCCCCCTGACAACCGCATTGGGCCAGATGCCGCAATTCTCCGATATGGTGACATCGCCGATTATCACCGCGGTCCTGTGCACATAGCAAGAGTCATGCACCTTGGGTCTCATACGCATGGTATACATCTATTGAGATAAGAACATTACCGGATGCAATGACAGGTATCCGTGTGCGAGGCAAATAAAAGCCAGACAAAACTATTTATAATCTCGCAGCTTATTCAGACCCGATGAGGACGTATCTCACAGTCATGTTCAGCACCGAGGGAAATCTGCCCTCCGAAGTAGTGGACAGGCTCCAGATGATCGGCTTCAAGCCATGTACAGGTAACTATGATTTCGTTTACGAGTGGGGCAAGAACGCCAGTGTCGATGATACCATCTACTTCGCGGACAAGGTCCACGAGGTTCTCAAGAAGATGGGTGTGCTTTTCCGCCTGGAAACAGACGAGGCAATTGTACCCGACGCGGAAGATTTCTGAGGACCTGTAAGTGGCTTCACCATTGACCCCTTACAAGTACCAGAAAGTATTTTTATCAGGTAATACATGATTGAGCACATGAAAGCCCCACATGAATTTCTCGCTGAAGACCTGGGTGATGGCGATATCACCACCGAGGCAATAGCCTGGGACCAGATGGTTGAAGCCATCATTCTGGTAAAGCAGGACTGCGTCGTTGCCGGGATAGATGTTGCCGCCGAGATATTCGGGCATGTCGGCCTGGAAACCGAAATAATCATCAGGGACGGGGACCTGGCCAGGAATGGAGACATTGTCATGAAAATCCGTGGAAGGGCGGATGCACTCCTGAAAACGGAAAGACTGGCTCTGAATTTTATCCAGCGGCTCAGCGGCATAGCCACTATCACAAGGGAATTGGTGGATGCCTGCAGGGCTGTGAATCCCGTAATCAGCATTGCCGCCACCAGAAAAACGACGCCAGGCCTCAGGAAGTGGGAAAAGGACGCCGTTGAACTGGGAGGCGGTGTTCGGCATCGGGAGGGGCTGTACGACCAGTACCTCATCAAGGATAATCATCTTCGATTAGTCAGCACCATCACGGAAGCTGTGGCCATGGCTAGGGAGCATGGAAAGGCCCCGATTGTGGAAGTCGAGGTCGTTGACATTGCAGGCGCGGAGGAAGCCGCCGGAACCGGCGCCGACATAATCATGCTGGACAACATGGCCCCGGAGATGGCGAGGGAGGCCGCGACCCGCATCAGAAAAATAAACCCCAAAGCGAGGATTGAGATCTCCGGCAGGATAAATCCGGACAACATACTGGCATATGCGGAATTCGCGGACGTCATCTCGCTGGGCTGGCTGACGCATTCCGTCAAGGCAGCAGATTTCTCGCTGGAGATTGTGGAGATTAAGTAACAGTTGATTGGGGCGCAAAGTACATAAACAAGGTTTTATCTCGGGGGTTCCACCACACCTGACGAAAATGCGACGGTGTTTGGAGATTGCGATGCGAAGGATGAAAAAAAAGCAGTCTGTGAACGCCCCGGTAGTGTAACAATCTCGCCTTCGAGCCATAAGCGGCTCTCCGGACGAGCTTCACTACACCCCGTGGCTCAGTTAGGTTAATGGTATCATACGCCCCGGTAGTGTAGCGGCCTATCATGAAGCCCTGTCGAGGCTTCGACTCGGATTCAAATTCCGACCGGGGCGCTGTTTTTATTTATTAACTCAAAAACAGTGCCAATGCCTGTTGAGGAAATTATCATCACCCCAACACCGGCCGCCCCGGTCCAGCGGCTGGTTCCAGCCAACCACTTACATCAACAAATTCAGTCCAACCTTATCGCCACCAGCGTCTCGGTGGACTTTATCCCTTCCATGCACCCTATCTCCTTCATTGAACGCGAAAGAAGCTTGGCCAGGCTCTCGCCCTCCATGGCTATGAGAAAATCAAATGAACCGGTAACGGCATGAGCAAAGGCCACGCCCTCCACGTCTCTCAGCCTGGACAGAATGGACTCGGCATGGCCGGCATCCACCTTGGCCAGGATGTATATTATCTCCAATGTTATTCCTCCCGGGAACTTACTTCATCGATATTGCGCCGTTGGGACATTCGCCCACGCAGACCTCGCAATCGATGCATGCGTCGGCATCGATAACCGCGATGCCGTCCTCCATCTTTATTGCACCGTTGGGGCACACGTCCACGCAAAGTCCGCATCCGACACATTCGTCTTTGTTAACCACTGCTACCATTTGGCAACCTCCATGAAAACGGGAAGGTTTCGATGTTTAAAATTGTTTGCCAATGTCCTTACAAATTATTGGCATTACCTCTTGTATCAATACATTTATAAATTGTATCTTTCATGCCCTATACATGAAAGCGATGTTGAGCATGCTTCTCGCCGCGAGCCTGGCTCTTGGCGGCATCATGCTGGTGGGACCGGCTGAGTCCGGGGAAGTTGTTCCGAGCATAACGGCGCTGACGCCGCATACGCCGATAATCATCGTGGGTGATGCGGATTTTATTGCTCAGGCCACAACAGAAACGTGGAGTGGATTCGGTACCCCAGGTGATCCGTACGTCATTGAAGAGTATGACATCGACTCAACAACAGGCAATGGGATTGATATTTCAAAAACAAATCTAAGTTTCATAATAAGAAATAACTACCTTCATGACGGGGGCGTAAATGTTGGTATTCGATTGTCAGAAGTTATAAATGGCACTATTTTTAACTGCACGATTGAAGGTAACGAAAAAGGAATTGATATCCAAACAAATTGTCATAATATTTCCATATTAAATAATACTATACTCAACACGAGTCAATATAGTATTAATATGATTTTTTCCAGTTACATCAATATTAGAAATAATACCATTGAAAATAGCCAGGTGTACGGGGTATATCTATACCATTCTGACGATTGTGAAATAGATAACAATACTATTTCTAATACTTCGTCAAATGCATTATGGGTAGAATATAACTGTACTAACGTAGAAATATGGAACAACCATCTGAGTAATAATTCAATTGGCATTCACCTTGCTGAAACAATGTATGAGCATATTCATAACAATACCCTTGTGGATTGCAGTATTCACATTCGTGGGGACTCGCTTGAGTACTGGGACACGCATAAAATAGATTTGTCCAACACAGTGAATGGAAAACCGGTTTCTTTTATTAAGAATCAAACTGGTTTAATTATACAAGATGAATTCGGGGAATTAATTCTTGTTAATTGTTCGAATGTAAATATCAGCAATCAGAACATGACTGGCGGTTCTAATGGAATCCTTTTGGGATTTTGCATTAACGTGAATATATCAAATAGTTCTTTTTCAAACATCGGGTGTGGGATATTAACTGATAGGTCAAATGATAATTGCTTTCAAAGGTGTGTGTTTAATAATGTTCAAACCGCATTTTTGATTGTCCGGAGCAATAATAACAGCGTTTTGAACAATAGTGGCCAAACAACTAGGCATGGTTTGGAGATTATGTCCTCTGATTATAATATTTTTAAGAACAATACTTTCAATCACAACAATTCCCTAAACAGCCCCTTTGACAGGGGGCTATATATTCAAGGGAGTAAAAACAATACATTTTCAGATAATATAATAAGTAATTTTGAATTTGGTGTGGACATAAGTGATGGCATGGATATTAGTGCTGACAATGAAATTTATCATAACTCATTTATAAACAATCAGTATAACGGCGTTTGGTTCTTTAGAGATTCATTTGATAATGGATATCCCTTGGGTGGAAATTACTGGTCGGATTATTCAGGAACTGACCACTACTACGGTCCAAATCAAAATATGATTGGCATAGACGGGATTGGTGATGTTGGGTACTTAATAACAGGGGGTGCTATTGACAATTACCCACTAATGCAACCCTATACGGGCCAACTCCTCGGCCCCGACACCGCCCAAGCGCCCTTCGCCCTCAATTACACCCCCAACGGCACCGCTGTATTGATTGACACGGATATCACCATAACATGGAACGAGACAATGAACTGGACGTCGGTTGCGAACGCTTTCAATTACACCGACGGAATCACTACCTGGACATCTGCCAACGGCACCTGGGTGCATGATGATGTCACGAATGTTTCCGTCTACACCCCGGCCCTTCCGCTGGCCTACGAAACGCTGTACACCGTGGCAGTGAACTGCACGGCAACGGACATCATCGGAAACCTTCTGGACCAGGACCTGTCCGACGTGGGTGGGCAATGGCCCCAGGATGTGCTCACATGGGAGTTCATGACCGATGATGAGGCGCCGTACGTTATTTACACCCAGCCCGCAGATGGCCAGTTCGATGTGGACCCGAACAAACCGTTCAAAATAATGTTCTCGGAGAGGATGAACAGAACATCCGCGGAAGCGGCATTCTCCTACACGGACGGAAATCAGACCTGGAACATTACCGACGGTTCGGCATACTGGAACCTGGAACAGACAGAAATGACGTTCACCCTGGACCTGCCCCTGGAAACAAACACCAGCTATACGGCCGAATTGGACGGGAACATCGCCAAAGACATTGGTGGGAAACTTCTGAAAGACGGAAATTATACCTGGAATTTCATGACCTGGGGTGCGCCCCCGGCCCCGAGGATTACCAGCACTTATCCGCCTGCCGGGGCGTTCAACGTGAACGTGAACACTTACATCAATGTGATTTTCGACAGCTCCATGGACACTGCATCGGTGGAAGGCGCCTTCAATTATACCGATGGGACAACTGTCTGGACAGCGTCAAACGGAACCGTGGACTGGTTCTCGGAGAACACCATATTCTCATTCCAACCGACCGAGAAACTGGATTTCGACACCGATTATGTAGTGAGGATGTCCTCCGATGCCATGTCCATATACGGCATGACGCTGGACGGGAACCAGAACGGCGTTTCGGAAGCCGATGATGATTACGCGTTCGGCTTTGCAACCACGGCGGAGCCGCCGGTGGTCCTCTCGCATTATCCCACCCCAAGCCAAACGGGCGTGCCCACCGATCTGGCGGCAATATACATCAACTTCAGCGCGGTGATGAATCTGAATTCTGTCACCAGCGCCATATCCATATCACCGAATACTCCGTTCACGTCGGTATTCACAGGCGGCGGCAGGAACCTGACGCTGGTTCTCAATTCCGGGCTGCAAGAGGGCGCAGAATACAGAATCACTGTCCTTGGAACCGCAATGGACCTGGGCGGCATGAAGCTGGACGGAAACGGCGACGGATGGCCCGGGGACAAGTTCAGTTTTGTTTTCTACACGGAGGGGGTGGAAGTGCCTGAAGGTCCGAAAATCGTAGCCATATTCCCGCTGAACAATGCCACCATACCGGTGGGTGTGGGAGAATTCTATGTGGGCATCAGCTTCAACAATCCCATGAACAGGACGTCCGTCGAAAATGCTTTCAGTTTCAAGAACGCTTCCGAAGCGGTCAATGGCACGTTCACTTGGAGCGAGACCAGCAGAAGCATGAAATTCCTACCGGCAACCCAGCTTGCCTACAACACCACTTACACCGTTACCCTTTCCGGCACCGCGAAGGACGAGGGGGGTCGGTCAATCGGAAATTCCACCAGTTGGCAGTACATCACCGTGACAGAAGAGAAGACCAGTGACATGATGGACTGGCTCATGTACGGACTCATCATCGGTTTGCTGATACTCACAACCATGCTCTACATGGCCAATCGGTCCCTGCGGAGGGATCTCAAGCGCACCAGGGTCAAACTGAAGAGGTTGAAGAGGCAGGCCGGCATCAAGGACGATGAACCTGTCAAGAACACCGGGGAAGATGATGCGGCCGCACCGGAAAAAGACCTCTTAGATGAAACTGACCAGGATGTCGAACCGGAGGAATCGGACCCATTGGGATTGTGAGAAGAATAGGGTGGGGTTGCCCCCCGCCTAGGGTGGGGTTGTCCCTCGGCAGTAACAGAAAGCATCATGGTAAGCTTAGCTCTCTCAGTATCCTGACCCTAGCCGAGGGGTTGTAGGGTGCCTGGGTTGTTCTCCAGTCATGCAAAGGCGTCACACCTCAGTCCTGGAGGGACCCAAAAAAGGCATCCGAATAATCTCGCGGGTAATTAATCCGCGAAACCTTGCCCTCCCGAAGGAGAGCCTGCGCCCCGCTGTAGGGCGTACCTCCGTTTGCTCCGTGAATCATCCTCGCGAAATCACGCATGTCATCACGGTCTTCGAGCGGAAGCATAGAATGCTAGACGCTCATCGGTATTAAATCTATCTAAGGTACGTTTATGGCATTCCAGACCGCGCTGGATGTAACATAAACCCAGAAGCCGCTACCGGGATAGAGTGTGTCTGAATCGTATATTTCTGTGATAAGGCCAGGCGAGTACTGGTCCATGATTTCAACACGGTCCCATGGAACGCCTGCCAGCGCCTGTGACACGGACATCATTTTATGATAGGGATAAGAAACTAGGTTCCAGCCGGGCGAAAGGTTGATGCTGATATTGGAGACGGTGCCGATAGCCACGTAATAATTGGAATTCTCGACCCTCACCCAAACCCCGGTGGTCTGGTTGACTGTTTGAAGTGTGTTGAGCGCCGGGGGGCGGCCAGGGACATTGGATGTCCATTGATGCGGCGCATTGTCCGGCACCCAGGTCTTGGCGGCGGTCCAATCAAGGCCAGCCAGCGCTTCGCTAATGGGAACCTGACCGGTAAGGAAAGGATTGCCGAGCAGAGTCCAGGGATTGGACGTTTCAGTGGCTATTTTGCCTACCGTGTCCTGACAATAGGCAATGTTTCCAGCTCTGTCCACGGCTCTTATCACATAATAGTAACTGAGTAACGAGGCTGACCCTGCCCGGATATCCGAAACGGTTTGACCGTCAACCCGCAGAGCCCTGCCGCCCGAGTGGTTGTACCAGGCATGGAACGTGCATCCCGGCCCAAAAAGGGGCGAGAGTATCTCCACATACCCCAGAACTGAATCCAAACTATAACCTGCACCGCCCATGAGTTTGGTCCATTCGCCGACCCCGGACCGGATGTAAAGCGCCAAATCAATGAGGTTATCATCGGGAAGGTAAAACGACGGCGGATCAGTCCCCGCTACCGGGCCATACGCTGTTACATTGTTGATTTCCTCCGTTTCGAAGATCCAGGGAGTGACACCATTTGGCTGGGTGTATTTTTCCGGGCTGGCTCTTACCATGGGTTGCCTGAAAGCCGAAGGCCTGCTTTCCCTGAATATCTCATAGCCCACGACATCGGTGGAGGATGATGGGGTCCAGGAAAGCGTGAGGTCATCTGCCGGGTCCTGGGGCGTGATGTTGGCGAACAATATACGCCAGTTTGTCCCGTCAAAACCTGAATACCACAATTTGGTTTCATTCCCAACGACCATTGCCGAGACATACGTGGCCTGGAATCTATCTGGTGTACCGATGTCGACACTTGCTTCAATCGCAATTCCCTGGTCTTCCCACGTCAGCCCGTCGGAGGAACTTGCATAGTGTGTCTGGTAGTAGTTCGAACCGACTCGATTATACCACATATGATATGTCCCGTTATCATGAATCACTGTGGGGTATGCAATGATGGCATCGCCCCATCTTTTTCCGGGGCCGCCGGGGGACAGCTGTGATTCATTCTGTTTGACCCAGTTGATGCCGTCACTGGAGTTCGCGTACAGAATGCTGTATTTCAGGCCGTCATAGCCGGTGTACCACATTTTGTATTCATCGGTCTTGATGACCGCCGGCGAGAGTGCATATGTAGCATCCAGGCTTCCGGGCAGCCCCAAATCCAGTACAACACCGTGCTTCACCCAGTTGATGCCGTCGCTGGAGTTCGCGTACATGATGCGCCAGGCTGTGCCGTTGTAGCCCGAGTACCACATTTTGTATTCACCGTCGAATATCACTTCATGATGCCCGACATGCGCATCGTCCGGCTGTCCGGTTACACCGTAAAGAAGAACCACACCGTGTTTCTGCCAAGTGAGACCGTCAGATGAATTGGCATAACTGATATGATAGATGGATGAATTGCTGGCCATGTACCACATCTTGTACTCGCCGTCGCGGTAAATCACCGAGGGGGCGAGTGCATGTTTGGAATCAGACGGGGAGTCTATGTCAAGGTTCAGGCCCTGTTTTACAGCCCCGATCCGGGCTGATTCGATGCCGAAATTTGATGGCGGTTCCGGGAAGACAGCGTCCACCATGAACGACCAGTTGTGGGTGAAATTGTTCCCGAGCATGTCGGCCGCTGAAACGGAGATGTCCACTATCTTACCGTCCGGGAAGGGTGTGGGCGGGGCATAGGAAAAATTCAGGCCCAGCGGTATAATGTGTATTGCCGGCGTCACTTGGGTTCCGTCCACGATGAACTTCACTGACGCGGCATCCACGCTGCCCGGGTCGGTGACCTCTATGGATATGTTCGGCGTGGCGGTGGCATAGCTTCCGTTCGACGGGGTTCCGGGAGTGTGAGAGGGCGGCATTGAATCCTGGGAGCTTATTCCGGCCAACTCCGATACGGCCGCAAGTGCCACCTGGGTGATGTTGGCGCAGTATGTGAGATTCAGCTTATCTATGGTATCGGTTATTCTGTGATAGTTTGGGTTGCTGCCGAATCTCCGTTCTATCAGAAGAATGGATTGAAAATGTGCCGAAAATGAATGATGGTCACTGGCCCATATCCTGCCCGCATCAACGAGCTGTATTCTACTTATGTGTTGATATTTCACTGCAATATCACCCATAAAGGATTTCAGCCAGGAGGAGTTTCCGTTGTTACCTTCATAAATATACACCTCCACGGTGCCCGGGTCCGGGTTGTAGGCTATCATGTCCAAATTGATGACCGCGGTTATGTTCTCTCCCGCCGCCACCGCCCCGGATACATAATTGTAGCTGCCCTTGAGACCCTGCTCCTCGCCGTCGAAGGCTATGAACTTGATGGTCAGGTTGAATTGGTAATCGGACAATATCTCGGCGGCCGCCATTACCGCTGCAACACCGCTGCCATTGTCATCGGCCCCGGGCGCATCCGTCCAGGGATATGAACCGGGTGAAAAGGTATCGTAATGACCGCAGATTATTACTGTTCCGTTCGAGGTGGAAGTTCCGGGTTTGACACCGACCACGTTGCGCATCTTCACAACGGTGTTGAGCGTGAAATCATCATAATAGACATCAAGGCCGTTCCTCTCGAAAACCGTGGCTATGTAATCCGCGGCCTGGTAGCATTTGTCGCCCCTGTACGAATAGCGCGTGCCAACATCCTGAAGCGCCTGGATGTGCTTTCCCATGAGGGATTCGTCTATATTGTACAATATGTTTCTAATCTCATCGGTGGAATTGAAATCCGTGGGCCTGACCGGCACCGAACCATCCCAGTCGTCTGAGGAAACGGGGGGCGAGCCGGTTGCCATAGGAATTGTCATAAGTAAAAAGGATAGCGCAATCAAAACGCTTGCCCACCTGTATGCAACGGTATTCCTGCAAATTTCATTCATTTGAATCTGAAGAAATATATGAACACGGGGTTACTTAAACCTTTTCAGTGAATAATAACTTCAAAAGAATATTTATATGAATGTCTGTTGTCAAGCCCTGGAACGGAACGGCTGATGAACAAGGATAAACTGAAAAGGAGCCTTATCAGCATAGGAAAGGACATATTGGTCGCCTTCGTCATCGTGTGTCTGGTGATGCTGATAATCTTCGCTTACTGCGGCATTTGGCCACCCATGGTCGTGGTGGAGTCGGGAAGCATGCAGCGGCACGATAACAAGAGTGTCGTGGGCGTCATTGACACAGGGGATATGGTTTTCGTCAAGACCGTCAACGGCATCGACGATGTCACAACATACGTGGACGGCGAGGCCACCGATTATTCAAAATACGGAGCATACGGCGATGTCATAATCTACCGGCCAAACGGTCAAACCGAGATGGAGGACGGCACGGCCATCGTGCCCATAATCCACAGATTGGTGGTATGGCTGGAAGTAAATGAGACAAAGGTATCCCAGGACTTCGTTGGAATAGACTACGTCAATTACACCTTCGACGTGCCTTCCCTGTGCCTGTACGGTACAAGGGATGCCATAATCCTGGAGGACTACGGTTTCTGGAAGGAGAGTGTCGTCATCAACCTGGAATGGCTGATGCTTTACTACGAAACACATGATAAGGTGCCTCACGGCGGATATATCACCATGGGCGATAACAACGTGCCGTTCTACGACCAACCGAATTACGAGCTGATACTCCCCGAATGGATAGTGGGCAAGGCCATAGGGGAAATTCCCTGGTTCGGGCTGATAAAGCTGAAGGTCACCGGCTCCAATACCGACGGTGTTCCCAGAAATAGCTGGACCGGACTTTACATTACCATTTTCCTGCTTCTGTTCCTGCCCTTCGTGTTCGATATGGTGGCCCCCAGGTTGTCCAAATACAGGGCTCGAAGGAAGGAGCTCAAGACAGGAGCAGAGGAGAAGGATGAGAAAACCCACCCACCGGCGAAGCCAGATAATACCCTTGCTGAAAAGCCGCCCGGAGAGGCCGAAACAACCGAAAAAGGGCCGGATGGCGGTGCCCCGGGGAGCGATGTGAAATAAGGCCAGAAATATTTATAAGAGGGTGACCAATCTGAATGTGGAAATCATAACATGATGCAAGAACATATAGAATATAACAAAATAGTAACGCACCTGACCGTGGCGCTGGGCATCTTTCTGATTGCCGTTATAGTCCTTCTGCCGTTATCTTCCGCCCAGACTGCCAGGCCCCTCGGTACCAGGGAAAGATATGAGACCATGCCCTTCACATCCAACGACCTGGTCATACCCATGGATGAGATGCAGAACGATACCGTCCGTGCCTTCGGACTGGTGCACGCCCTTCTCAGGAATGATACTATCTGCTACAGATTGATAGGGCCGCCAGACCCGGTCATAAAAACCAGTGAATACCCGCAGGGAGTGAATTATTCCGGCGGACCCATAATCATAAGTGGGCATGATTCCGAGGTGGTTAACGCCGTTCTCGACAAGTTCCCCAGCGTCACGGTTCATAACGTTACCGCTCTCTTCATCTCCACCAGGGTGTACAAGATAGAGCACCCCACGAGGATTCTGGTCATTGGCAGGGAAGAATCGAATATTTACCAGAACAGCTTTTCGGCCAGCCTCCTGGAGACCATGGAAATACCCTATGAATTGATCACCATCTGGCGCCTGCAATGGCTGATATCGGAGTATCCCGTTTCAAACCCGCTTACGGATGCGGACCTGGTCATAATAGAGGATCTGGGCTCCATATTGACAAGCATCGAGTTCCGCGACGCCATAAAGAGCGTGGTCACCAGGGGAGGAAATGCAATATTCATCGGTAAGGCCATGAGAGATTTGCGTTACATATTCCCCGGTGCGATCAGCATCAATACCATCAATCAGAATATAGAGTTCACCGCACAGTTCCTCAATACGGGTGAGTCGCCTTCACAGTACTCGGGACCGATTGAGCTTGATGTGATAACGAGCGATGTCGTTGCCATCACACCCGGTTACGAGGATTTGCAAATAATGCTGTATGCGGAGTATAATAACGCCCAACTCCTGTTTGCCTCCTATTTCAGATATAGCAAGGGCACGGTGGAGATGTTCTCCTTCGACCCGGGCCAGCAAACCGGCGCAATGCATGAGCTGGCTTGCATATTCCTTGGCAACCGTTTCGTTCAGGCACCGCCGGAGAAGCTCCAGCCACCGCCGCCGCTCGGTGCGGATGGAGTGCCGCTTCCGACCGGTACGGTGCCACCACCGCCGCCACCGCCGCCGCCGCCGCCACCGAGCATACCCATGGCGACCACGGTTCCGGCCCAATATCTGTTTGCCGGATTTGCCGGAATTGCCCTGGGAGACAGGATGAAGTCAAAAGTCAAACCAAAAATTGGTGTAAGACATAAAATAAAGGTTCGTGCTTGAGGTGCTGCAATGAGAAACAACAATTTGGTAATCCTGATGGCGTGTTTCGCTATCACTGCAATGCTCACAATCCCCACCGTGGGAGTAATAGGTAACGACGAAATTGGAACCAGGGCTGGCGAGGTTGGCTGGCAGTATGACACATTTTCACAGAACATCCTTGTTGAAGTGGCGCCGGAGGTAATAACCACCAGCGACCAGATAATCGTCACCATCACCTCGAAAATACCAGATGTCTGGATCAAGCAGGCGGCCGTATTCGGCGTCGTTTATCCCGAGGACAGCGTTCAATTTCCGTTTTCATTACCGTTCCAGAAGAAGACCGATACGGTATTCGAGTGCATACTGGAGCCGTTCCCACTCAATGGATACAGGATTGATTTTTACATAGTGGCATACGATTACTTCTTCACACAAATGGACTCCAAGAGCTCCATGTCATTCACCTACGATGTCCAGGGCAGCGGTTGGAGGCACGATTCCTTCGACGAGAATATCTTCATGGAATACTGGCCCCTGAGGGCAAATGCCACCGAGGGGGTGGTCATAACTCTCAGGTCCGTCGAGAATGTCACCATCTCTGGAGCCAATCTGTACGTGATCTATGAAACGGCCGAGGGTGATTCCCGCGAAGGGGGCTGGAACTTCTCCAAGACCAATGTAAATTCAACCGAGATGCGCAGGACCATACCCGGATATCCCGCAGGGACGAACGTCACTTTCTATGTCACGGCCTGGGACCAGTACAATGCACTGGTCACATCGAGAATGTACAATTACAGCGTCATGGGGATTGCCGAATACACAAATTTCCCGTTCGAGTACACCGATTCCGGCGGCAACAAGAACGTTTGGATCCCGGATGATGCCATCCTGGTACCGATGGCCGGCGTGAGCGCCCTTGTTATCCCGCTGTTCATCTATCTTTACGCCATAAACCAGAGAAGAAAGAAGAGGGCTGTTGACCTCATCAAAGCAAAGCAGGCACCGAAAGAGGAGGTGGCACAGGATGAGTAATACAATGATGGCCCACAGGGCTAAAAGTATGTTCGGCAACATGGTGGAAGACGAACGCCGTCACCCCTGGTTCCTGACACCGATACTGTTTTTCATTCTCGGGATATTCGGAGCAACGTGGATACCGTTCTATCCTGCCTGGATGGTGTTCCTGGCATCGGTCATCATAGCGGTGGTGTCCATACGGTTTCCATATCTCGCACTCATCACGCTGAGCATATTTGTCTGTGCTGCTGCGGGTTACCAGTTACCAGAATTCGGCCTGTTCATGGTACTGTTCATGCTCACGGCCCTTGTTGTTTCGCTTTTCGAATGGAAGCTTGGGTATCTGGCTTTTCTCATGATATTCCTGTCGAGGTTCGGCCTTTCAATGATTGTGCCAGTGGTGGCTGCAACCATGCTCCCGCTTCTCCTGTCGGTGGGCGTGCTGGTCCTGGGCGGTGTATTCCTCACTTTCATGGTCACATGCGGCAACCTGACCGTCGCTGGCATGCTGGTGGGCCCGCAGCACCAGTCCAGTTTTATGGTGTTCTTCGAACCGGCAACGTCCAATTTCACAATGGCAGACATAGGCACATCACTTCTCGGAATCCAGAACGCCAACCTGGACATCATCACCAGCGTTATAGGCGATAATCTGGGGCTGTCGGTTGCGCCCATCGTTCAGATTTTCCTGATAGGCGTGGCGGTATTTCTGGTGCACCGGTTCTTCCACAGGGACGTGTCTGATTCGAAATACACAATGCCGCTGACACTGATTCCCCCGGCCATAATCACCGGAACGTTCATCGGATTCTACAGTTATCTTCTGGTGCCCGGAACTGCCGGTTATGTCGCAGGCGGATTGCTCTTCGGGGCGGTGCTTGCCTCCATACTTCTCGGCCGTGCGGGAAAGGAATTCTTCCAGCCGTATTTCACCAGCATAGAACTGGATGCCAGTGTCGGTACAAGAATTTCGGACATGGAGAATCTGGGCAAGAGCAGTTTCGAGCTGGTGGGGGGCCTTGAGGACGTGAAAGAGGACTTGAAGGAGTCTATAATGGTCCCATTGCTCATGAGCGACATAGCCCAGAAATATGGCATTGACCCGCCAAAGGGCGTGCTGCTGTTCGGGCCCCCGGGCTGCGGTAAAACCCTGCTCATGAAGGCTCTGGCCAACGAGCTCAGCGTGGAAATGGTCACCGTGAAATGCTCGGACATCATGTCCAAGTGGTACGGAGAGTCCGAAACGAAGGTCGCGGAGCTGTTTCGCATGGCAAAGGAAAGGAGGCCGTGTATCATATTCTTCGACGACCTGGAGGCAATGGCAAAGCACAGAGACCTGTATGCCGGTGATGACGTGACGCCAAGATTGCTCAGCATCATGCTTGCCGAACTTGACGGTATGGACCATTCTGCCGGTATAATTCTGGTGGGCACCACCAACAAGCCGGAAATGATTGACCCCGCCCTGCTTAGGCCGGGAAGGTTTGACAAAATCATCTACGTCCCGCCACCGGACATAGAGGAGAGAAAGGCAGTCCTCAAGGTCCACCTGATGGGTAGGCCTTTGGAGCCGGATATTGACCTGACAGATGTGATAATGAAATGCGAGAGATTCAGCGGTGCGGATATGGCAAACCTTGCCAGGGAAGGCGCCACAAGGGCCATGAAGCGCGCCATTGACACGGGAGAAGATGCGGTGATTACGGCCGATGACCTGAATTATGTTGCATCTGTCATAAAACCGAGCATCAGCCTTGCCATGCTGGAAACCTACGAACTGCTGAAACTTGATTTTGAGAGGAAGATGCACAAAGTGAAGCGCGACACCGGCCGCAGAGGCGTCGGATGGGACGATGTGGGAGGCGCAGACCGCCTCAAGAAGGATTTGCACGATTACATGCAGCTGCTCATCAAGGAACCGAAGGTACTGGAAGACTTCCGCTTGAAGACCGGAAGGGGCATGATGCTGTTCGGGCCGCCAGGATGCGGCAAGAAACACATAATGCGGGCCGCGGCCAACGATTTGGATTTGACCATACAGAATATCAGCGCCACGGAACTCATCGGCGGCCACACGCAGTTCACGCCGTCCATAAAGGAGATTTTCTACAGGGCCAGGGAAGCCGCGCCGTCGGTTGTTCTCATAGAACACATTGACGTTATAGGTTCCAAGGAGGTCATCGAGGACCCGGAGGCAGGGAAGGTCATGGGCCAGATACTTGCCGAGATCGATGACGTAGATGCCAGGGAGCATATCTTGGTGATAGCCACCACCAACCGCCCGCATCTGCTGCACTCCAGCCTGCTGAGGCCGGGAAGGTTCGACAAGCTGTTCTACGTGCCGCCGCCTGGTATGGAAGCCAGGGAGAAGATATTCAGAATATATCTCAGAGGTATCCCGCTGGCGCCTGACGTGGATGATAAAACCCTGAAGGAACTGGCAGAGAAGAGCGACAATTACAGCAGCGCGGACATCACCGCCGTTGTGGATGAGGCGAAACTCATGGCCGTGATAAACGCCACCGACACAACGAAACGGGTTGTGACAAGGGAGCATCTTATCAACGCCCTGGAGAGGGTGGAGAGCTCCATCACACCGGATGACATCGAATCATCCACCAACTTCATGAAGGTCTACAAGGCCAGGAAGACATGAAATGACAAACACGGAATGGATACTGCTCATAGCGTTCATAATCTATATCTGCCTGACTGCGGTGGCTTTCAAGTATCCGCGAACCAGGGAGCACTGGACCAAGGAAAGGAAGGAAACCGTTCAGATACTCATGAGCATGACTGTTTTCCTCATGCTGTTCTTCCTGCTGTGGTATGTTTCGGCATCGGTGGATTGGCCTGACGCGGTCCTTGTGACGTTCTGGGTCTGTGTGTTCACCTTTGCGGGGTTGGCCATGGTTGGTGTTTTCGCGCCCCGGGGCATCAAGCTGAGATTCGAGAAGAAAAAAGAGGCGAAGGCCGCGAATGAGGACGATGACTGACCTCCGCCTGGCAATGATTCTCAACTCTGGGCCGCTACCGCGTTAGATACGAGAGATTTGTGCAGATAAGGGGCATTAGAGCGTTCAAACGTTAGTATTCAGTGAAATGAAGCTATGATAACGATTGTAGATTGTAGATTGACGATTGTAGATTTACGACGGATTGACGACGTTGCATATTCCCAGCAAAAATCTAAAATCTAAAATCTAAAATTTCAGAAGACTGAACTCTTACGTCCAAACGGAGGATTATTATATGCGCAACATTTATTAAGGTAATAATATATATAGTGTTAGCCGCCCATGGGGCGGATTAATGAGGTGAAGTGGATGGATGTAAAGAATAACGTAAACAGAGTATCCAAGAGGGGAAAAGGGTTTCTGGGCAAGCTGGGACCCATACTTTTCCTGCTTGGAGTGGCAATTGCGATAGTTGTGGGGCTCCTCATAGGGGCCGATATGTTAGACGCAACAGCGACCAACGATACATGGGGGTACATTGCGGCGGCCCTCACCGGACTGGGTTTCCTGGTGGGTTTGATAACGGCTCTCGGCGTCGGGACCATAACCAAGAGCGAAACGACCAATTTCCTCATCGGCACAATAGCGCTGGTGGTTGTGGGAATAGCAGGCCAGAACACACTGGACATACCCTTCATCGGGAGCTATCTTTCCGGTGTAACGCTGTGCATGATATTGTTCTTCGCACCGGCAGCAATAATCATCGCCCTGAAGTCCCTGTGGGACCTTGGCAAGGACTGAGCATCTGAATGGTCAGGATGACCATCTGAGTGGTGCCCCCGAAATGGGGGCGTCTGAATGGTGCCCTCCGCAACGGGGCACCTCTCTTTCTTATTTTTCGTTTATCTTTCATAGTCCAGATTCGTTTTGGCAGACGGAAACGGCCTGCGCGCTGCCCAAGCACCCAGCGTAGCGAAATTCCAAAACGTTTAATAACCTATCTCATAATACCACTTCGGTGTTACAATGGTTATCGAAGGTTTGGCTATAGCGATATCGGGGGCAGCATTGGCCGCAGGTCTGAGCTGCGCTGGTTCGAGCATAGGTGTAGGCCTAACGGGGCAGGCTAGTGCGGGAGTCGTTTCAGAAGACCCGGAGAAGTTCGGGAAACTGTTGATTCTTCAGGTTCTTCCCGGCACGCAGGGTATTTATGGCTTCCTTGCCGCGTTCTGGGTGATGATGAAGCTTGGGCTGCTTAGCGGTACCGTAGCCACCATAAGCCCTTCTACAGGTTTAGCCCTCGCCCTCGCCTGCATACCCATGATGATAGGGTGCCCCCTATCCGCAGTCTGGCAAGGCAAGGTCGCCGCGTCGGGGGTAGGGCTGGTCGCAAAGAAACCAGAGGAAATGGGAAAAGCCATAATAATGGCTGCGCTGGTGGAAACTTACGCTGTGCTGAGCCTGCTAATCACTATTTTCCTTGTGAACACGATACCGCTGACGTAAGAAGGTTTTTCAGATGAGTCTCGACGAAGTCAAAAGAAAGATAATAGACTTAGCCAACGAAAAGGCATGCGAGATTAGGGAGGAAGCGGCCGGGCACTCCAGCGAGAGTGAGAGGAAATATGATGATAATATTAAAAAGATGCTAGACTCTGGGCGGCGCAGGTACATTGAGGGAGCGAAATTGCAGAAGGAAAGGAGGATGGGGGTGGCAAGAGTAGAGGCACGCAACAGGCACCTCAACGCCAAGCAGGAAATAATAAATGAAGTTATAGATGAAGCTCTGAGTAGGATTCTCGCGCTCTCTGATGAAGAATACCTCGGTATTATGGAGCGGCTCTTTGCCGCGGCGAATTTACCAGAATGCGAGTGTGAGGTCCAGATATCGCAGGCTGACGCGAAGCGGATAACTGTTGAGTTCCTCAAATCGGTGGAGAAACAGTTCTCGAAGGATGGAAAAAAGGTCATTTTCACACTCTCGAAGACGCAGAGGGAGGATATAAGGGGCGGATTCGTGGTCAAAGTCGGACAGATAGAGATGGATTGCTCACTCGGCACCCTCATAAGGATGAGAAGGGGCGAGTTGGAGCGCGAAGCTGCGCAGATACTGTTTGGGGGACAGGATGCAGCCTGACAAGAGCCTCGGCGAAGAGAGCAGATATGCATACCTCTTCGGTCGAATAAAGCACCTTGAAACGAAACTCATTACGAAGGATAGGTTCGAGAAGATGCTCAATGCACACGATGCAGACGGGGCCATCAAAATAATGGCGGAAACTAGCTATGGCCCTTTCGTTGTGGATGGTGAACCGGGTACAGTAGATATTGAGGGGGTTCTCATGACGGAATTGCGCAGGACGTACGAATCACTTCTACCCGACGTGCCTGAACGGAGGTACCTTGATGTTTTCTTCATAGAGTACGACATACAGAACCTGAAGGTTCTTCTGAAGAGCAGACTAAGTCCCGGGTCGGCCGGGGAAGAAGATGTATTTGTGAACGCGGGGACTTTGGAAAAAAAGAAATTCATTAATCTTCTGGCGAGCGACTTAGATACTATAACGGAGGCGTTTCCCGATTACGCAACAGATATAAAGAGAGCCGCTTCCATGTACGAGGAGGTGAGGGACATCTCGGTAATTGATTCCGCCCTTGACGCCGCGCTGTACCGGAGAATGGCAGAGCTTTCTGTTGGGAACTGGTTGCTGGAAAACATTGTCACTATGCAAGCTGATGTGGGGAATATGAAGTTGGTGGCAAGGGCCAAAAATATTGGACGGGAGAGGGATAGGATATTCTTCCTCCCGGGCGGGACGATGACAGACAGAGAATTGACCTCTCTTTACGATAGGGGGGGTGCGGATGCTTTCGCCCCGTTCGCCCATAGGTACGGAAAGATTGTGCCTCCCGCTCTCGAGGAGTACAGACAGATAGGCTCGTGGCTGGGTCTGGAAAAGTATGTGACAGACGTTGTGATGGAGACGGCACGCGGATCGAGGCACGTAATGGGGGCAGAGGTGCTTGCGGGGTATATTCTGGCCAAGAAGCTTGAGATTGGAACTCTCAGGATGATAATAATCTCCAAGCTTACCGGGACACCTGCGGAGAGGGTGAGGGCGGTGTGGAGCGCATGAACAAGATGGCTGTGATAGGTGATAGTGAGACCGTGCTGCCCTACAAGGCCTTCGGCTTCATGACATTTTCAACGACTTCAGCGGAGTGCGATGGAATAATACGCAAGCTCATGTCAGACGAGGAGTATAGGATCATATTCATCATGGAAGAGTATGCAGAGGCCCTTAGGGACGTTCTCAAGGAACTGCGCGCCAGCGAGAGAACTTTCCCGATAGTCATAGAGGTGCCGGGCATACGTGGTTCCAAGGGTAATGGACAGGAGAAAATAAAGAAGATTGTCGAGAGGGCAGTCGGCATGGATATATTTTCAAAGGAGGATTGAGGACATGATAGAAGGAAAGGTTTACAGGGTCGCTGGCCCGGTCGTAGTGGCCGAGGAGATGAAGAACGCCAAAATGTTCGATGTGGCTCTCATCGGGGAGATGAACCTCATGGGCGAGATAATAGGGCTTAAGGGCGAGAGGGCCACGATACAGGTCTACGAGGAGACTGGCGGCGTTGGGATTGGTGACAAGGTAATATCTGCCGGCCATCCACTCAGTGTGGAACTGGCGCCCGGTCTCTTGGGTGCGATATATGATGGGATACAGAGGCCGCTTGATGTGTTGAAGAGTAAAGTCGGGGACTTCATAGCTCGGGGGGTGACCGCCCCTGCGATTGACAGAACGAAGCAATGGGATTTTGTGCCGACAGCCAAGGTCGGGGATACGGTTACAGGTGGCGACATTCTGGGTGTGGTCAACGAGACGCAAATATTCCAGCACAAGATAATGGTCCCACCGGGAGTGGCTGGCAAGATCATCGACATCACTGGCGGAAAAGCAAAGGTTGAGGACACCATAGCCAGCATAGAAACGCCGGCAGGTAGGAAGGATCTGCAGATGCTGCAACGCTGGCCTGTGAGGGTGGGTAGGCCGTTCGCGGAAAAGATGCAGCCGACCATACCTATGCTGACGGGGCAAAGGGTACTGGACACATTCTTCCCTGTGGCCAAGGGGGGGACCGCCTGCGTGCCAGGGCCATTCGGCAGCGGAAAGACAGTCATCCAGCACCAGCTAAGCAAGTGGGCCGACACAGACGTAATAATCTTCGTCGGGTGCGGCGAGAGGGGGAACGAAATAGCGGCGGTCCTCATGGAATTTCCCGAGTTGAAGGATCCGAAAACCGGGCGCCCGTTGATGGAGAGGACCATACTTGTCGCCAACACATCCAATATGCCATTCGCCGCGAGGGAGGCTAGCATATACACGGGAATCACTATGGCTGAATACTACAGAGATATGGGATACAATGTCGCGCTGCAGGCCGACAGCACGTCCAGATGGGCCGAGGCCCTCAGAGAAATATCAGGCAGGCTGGAGGAGATGCCAGGCGAGGAAGGCTATCCCGCATACCTGACCAGCAGGCTCGCGTCGTTCTATGAAAGGGCGGGGAGCGTGAAGGTTATTGGTTCTGAAGATAGAACCGGCTCGCTGACGCTTATAGGTGCGGTGTCACCGCCCGGCGGAGACTTCTCCGAACCAGTCACACAGGGCACGCTCCGCACAACAAAGGTCTTTTGGGCGCTCGACGCCCCGCTGGCTTATAAGAGGCATTTCCCGGCCATACACTGGCTCAACAGCTACTCCCTCTATCTCGACGATGTGAAGGAGTGGTGGGAAAAGAACGTAGGTTGGAACTGGAAATTAACGAGGGATTCTGCCATGGCGCTCCTGCAGAAGGAAGCGGAACTTGAGGAGATAGTGCGCTTGGTCGGGGTGGACGCTCTCGGCGACAAGGACCGCTTCCTCCTCGAATGCACCCGCTCGATAAGGGAGGACTTCCTGTACCAGAATGCGTACCACGATGTTGACACCTACTGCTCGGCTTCGAAACAGTATCACATGCTCAGAACCATAATGGATTTCCACGAACTGGGGAAAAAAGCGCTGGAGGAAGGTAGGGGACTCAATCAAATCCTCTCACTCCCCTGCAGGAGAGAGATAGTGAAACTAAGGTTTGTGGAAGAGGCGCGGTTCGAGGATGTGGTGAAAGCGCTTGGCGAAAGTATGCAACACCAGTTTGATAACATGGGGGTGGTGTGAAGATGCTAAAGAACTACATGACGGTTAACGAGGTATTCGGCCCATTGATGTTCGTGGAGAAGGTCACTGACGCGAAATATGACGAACTGGTAGAGATAGAGCTCTCTAGTGGGGAGGTGCGAAGGGGCAAGGTACTGGAACTCCATGGCGACAGGGTCATGGTTCAGGTATTCGAGGGGACGAGCGGCATAAATGTTGGCGAGACAAAGGTCCGGTTCCTTGGCACGAGCATAGAGTTGGGAGTATCGGAAGATATGGTGGGCAGGGTCTTCAATGGTTTCGGCATCCCGCTCGACAAGGCGCAGAAAGTGATACCCGAGACAAAATTGGATATAAACGGGTCTCCAATAAATCCCTACTCGAGGGACTATCCGCTTGACTTCATACAGACCGGAATATCATCAATAGATGGGATGAACCCGCTAATAAGGGGGCAGAAGCTTCCGCTGTTTTCCGGCGCGGGGTTGCCGCATGCAGAAGTGGCTGCGCAGATAGTTCGCCAGTCGAAGTTGCTCTCCGGTTCCGATGACTTCGCTGTCGTCTTCGGCGCAATGGGAATAACCTTCGAGGAAGCAAATTATTTCATATCGGATTTCAGGAAGACTGGCGCGATAGAGAAAGCGGTACTCTTCATAAATCTGGCCAACGATCCTGCGATAGAGCGACTTGCCACGCCGAGGATGGCTCTCACGACTGCTGAATTCCTTGCATTCGAGAAGGGGATGCATGTGCTCGTTGTGCTTACCGACATGACCAACTATGCCGAGGCAATGAGGGAAGTGTCGGCCGCCAGGAAAGAGGTTCCAGGCAGGCGCGGGTATCCGGGATACATGTACACCGACCTTGCCACCATTTATGAGAGAGCGGGCCGCATAAACGGAAAAAGCGGCTCCATAACCCAGATACCGATACTTACAATGCCTGAGGACGATATAACCCACCCGATACCTGACCTCACAGGCTACATCACCGAGGGGCAAATTATTCTCAGTAGGGACTTGCACAGAAAGGGAATATACCCGCCCATAGACGTACTACCATCGCTCTCCCGTCTCAAGGATCTGGGAATAGGCGCGGGGAAGACAAGAGAAGACCATGCCGATGTCCTGAACCAGCTCTATGCCGGGTATGCGAGGGGCAAGGAGGCGAGGGAGCTGGCTGTCATTCTCGGCGAGGCCGCGCTCGGGGCGCTTGACAAGAAATACCTGCAGTTCGCTGATGCATATGAGGGAAAATTCATAGCCCAGGGAAGGGATGAGGAAAGGAGCATAGAGCGGACGCTTGATATTGGGTGGGAACTGCTCAGTATGCTGCCCGAGGATGAGCTGAAGCGCGTACGCCCGGAGAATATTAAGAAGTACCTTAAAAGGGGGAAGGCCCCTGCGGGCCAGAGTGAAGAAAATAGGAGAAAATAGTAGATGTCTATAAAACTCACAAGGATGGAACTGCTGAACACGAGGAAGCGACTCAGGCTCGCGAGAAGGGGGCATAAGCTCCTGAAGGACAAGCGGGACGAGCTTATGCGCCAGTTCCTCATGCTCGTCAAAGATACGCAGAAGAGGAGAGGATCGGTCGAGAAAGAGATGGCCGAAGCCTACGCCCGCTTCTCCGGTGTCCGGGCATTCATCTCCAAGCAGGAGTTGGATGAAGCGTTCCTCTGCTCAAATGGGCGGATGGAACTCGAATGCACCAGCAAGAACATGGTCGGGGTCGAGGTCCCGATACTGAAGGTCTCGTCCCCGCAGCAGGACGTCGGTTACAGCCTTGTGACTACACCAATGGAACTTGACAACGCGCTAATGAAGTTCGCGGAAATAGTGGAAAAACTCGTGCTGCTGGCCGAGAATGAAAAATCCACCGAACTCCTTGCCGTGGAGATAGAGAAGACCCGGAGAAGGGTCAACGCTTTGGAGCACATACTTATCCCGCAGCTTGAGGACACTGCGAGATACATAGAGATGAAGTTGGAAGAGATGGAACGGTCGAACTTCTGTAACCTAATGAGGATTAAAGGACTCATGGAAGAGGCAGAGAGTTAAGTGGCCTGTCGAAAAACATTTTCTGAATTTCGGTGAGGGCATTGTGGCTGGTCGACCTACCTGATTTCCACGTATTTCTTCCGATCGCAGAATGGTTTGAAGGTCTTTCCCCCTCCCTCGATGAACTTGCCGAAGAACTCTATGAACTGCAATCTCGCAGTGTGCACGAATGCGCCCAGCGTTCCCATGACAATGTTGAATGTGTGACCTATGATTAAAACCATGATGGCAAGAAGTATGCCGATGCCCTGAATATCCAAGGCCATGAATGCCAGTTCGTTCACCACTATGGCGATCACCGCTGTGCCCATACCGAGTGCCAATATCCTTGAGTACGATAGTATGTCGCTCAAGTATCCTGTTACGTTGTAAAGACTGGCGAGGCCGGAAATTAGTCGCTTACCGCCGAACTTTTGATCCCTGTTGTGGGTGAGAACTATCATGACAGCCGCTATCGCTGCCGTCCCTATCACAAACGGTTCTAGCGACGCACCGAATTCGTTGATGGACGCGGAAGCGGATGGGTCGAGCATGAACACTCGCACAACCGTTGTTCCGAGCAGGTTCTGCATTATCAGGGCGAAGAGGATGAGTGAAGAAATTAATATCATCCAGGCCATTTGGTCGAATACGGCATCCGCGTATCTTTTCTTCTTTATGTTCATGTACATCTTTATAGCAGGACCGATTAAAACAGCATGCACAACACCCAGGGTGAGTGCGATTAAGAGAAATGAAGCGGGGTTCGCCAGCGGGTCTATCCACACAGCATCTATCTTCACAAAATTGTTCCCGAGGAATCCACCCATGAGGAGGCCGAAGATTATCGTGAATACAGAGCAAATACTCATAAGTTTGAAGAATCTTCGCCCAGAGGGTATCTTGTAATATGCCACAATGCTGATGGTGAGGAGCACTATGCCGTAAGCGGCATCGCCTATGCAGAGGGCGAAGAATATCAGGAAGAATGGAGCTATAAACGCAGATGGGTCTATCTCCGCATACTTTGGCTTTCCGTATATATTGGTGACTACCTGGAACGGGCGGAACATGGGGCGGTTCTCGAGCATTACGGGCGGCATCTCGCCATCAAGGGGCGCGCGGTCTATAACTGCTGCTTCTCCGACCGTTTTCTTCAGCTCCTCTATATCGGCCTTCCTTACCCAACCCTCGACGATGAATGTCTTATCGGTTCTGCCGAGGCTCTGCGCCGTGTCTGCAGCCGTCCTCCGAACGTCCACATAATCGTGGGCTACAAGCAACATCCTTCTCTGGCCGGCGAGATCTCCGAGTTTCTTCTTTATCCCATCCTGTTCCAAATCTATCTCTTCGAATCTATTTCCGATATTCTGAATTATTTCGGCCGGCGTGCCCTTGAATCCAGACGTGGGCAATTGCATGAAGTCGTGCTTCTTCAGTATCTCCTCTATAACGCCTTCATCTCCGCGCAGGTAAATCAATAAGAGGTGCTGCTGCCCCCTCACGGAACCGACCGGTTCGAGATAGTGCTCGGGTATTTTCAACAGTTCTGAAGAAAGCGCCTCAAACCTCTTTGACTCCACGGCGCCGAGAGATATTGTCACCATGGGCGTGACACCTACCCTATCCAGCGGGTAGCGAAGGTCTTTTATGATATTCATCTGCAACCTTGTCTCCGCAAGCTTTGCCTTCTCTCCCTTAAGCCTGCTGAGCCGGTTCTCAAGCTCGCGGCAGCGATCGCACAATTCCAAGTACTTCGGCAGGTTGCGTCCGACCTCCTCCCACTCCTCGTTGGTTATGGACTCCTTGGCTCCGAATATGCCTTCTATCAGACTTTCGATGAGCTCAACCACCATGTTCTTTTTGGGGGCGTATGAAGCAAGTGTGTCAATCCCGTATCGAAGATTCGTGACCATGGTGTCACATTCTGCCCTCTCTGGCAACTGTCCATACGGCCTTATAAGCCCAGAAAGATCCTCCTCTTTCGGAGTCCGCTGTGTTATGTCCCCCACTTCCATGACCCCTGCCATCTGCAGTTTGCGAAGCACCGCCTCTCGATCGTTATCGCCCCCTATAACGTAGACACGACGCATCTCACTTATCGCCATTCGAGAATCAACACCTTTAGCTGCTGTATCGCATTCTCGCGCCTCTCATTAGCAAGTCGCTTAGTGCTGGATATATCGGCCTCGCACTCGCTCATAAGTTTAGCGATTGCGACCTCGGCCTCCGCAACGGAAGTATTCAAATGCTTGGCCGCCTCCTGTTCCAACATAGCCTCGGCTTGGTTAAAACGTTTCGAAGTCACCAATCTCGAGTTGGTGATAGTGCGTTCTGCCTCTATTTCCGCGACATGGACAATCTCCTCTGACCGCTTCTCTGTTTCGTGTATCGCCTTCAGAGCGTCTATCTCGGCTGCTGACATGTAAAGCTATACCCGATATTTGAATAAAAAACTTTCGTTGTCGATTCATCTCCGGCTTGAAAGCCAGAGTTTTCTCGATTTTTTTACAATAAACTACCAGCCCCTGAAGTGGCTGTCGTTTGTTGCCAGGGCTGGAAGTTTACCTAGGGGCCATGCACCTAATTATCAAAGCCCACAAGATTTGATGGGGCATTAGAGCGTTCAAACGGAGGATTATTATATGCGCAACATTTATTAAGATAATAATATATATAGTGTTAGCCGCCCATGGGGCGGATTAATGAGGTGAAGTGGATGGATGTAAAGAATAACGTAAACAGAGTATCCAAGAAGGGAAAAGGGTTTCTGGGCAAGCTGGGACCCATACTTTTCCTGCTTGGAGTGGCAATTGCGATAGTTGTGGGGCTCCTCATAGGGGCCGATATGTTAGACGCAACAGCGACCAACGATACATGGGGGTACATTGCGGCGGCCCTCACCGGACTGGGTTTCCTGGTGGGTTTGATAACGGCTCTCGGCGTCGGGACCATAACCAAGAGCGAAACGACCAATTTCCTCATCGGCACAATAGCGCTGGTGGTTGTGGGAATAGCTGGCCAGAACACACTGGACATACCTTTCATCGGGAGCTATCTTTCCGGTGTAACGCTGTGCATGATACTGTTCTTCGCACCGGCCGCAATAATCATTGCTCTGAAGTCCCTGTGGGACCTTGGCAAGGACTGAGCATCTGAGTGGTCAGGAACTGACCGTCTGAATGGTGTCCCCGAAACGGGGCACCTCTCTTTCTTATTTTTCGTTTAATTATCCAGATACCACATTGGGAAAGAACAAGCCCCGTAAGCCTGAACATTTTTGCCCATCTCCGGGCGAGTCTTTAAATAATCATATGTTGATGCATTATATAGAGAAAGGATGATGCAGCCAGACAATTCTAGCTTTCAGCAGACCCCCGAGAAAACAGAGTTACATTCTCAGTATGAAGAGCAGAAATCCCCTGGACCAATATCCCGAAATTATTTGTTCATTTTTGCTATTGTTATAATATTAGCAGTATTGATCTCTGCTTTGGGTGTAATTTTTATGATGGGGAACAGCAGTGAAGGCATCGAAGGTAAATGGATGATGACCGATGCGAATATCATCAATGAAGACGGGTCAGTGAATCAGGAGGCGTCTGATTATTATGGAGTATCCGTCGAGGGGGCTAGTTGGATGGAATTTTCACCGGACGGGACTTTTCAAAGCGGAGATTCGGGTGGTATCGATACGACCTTGGGGGATACCACATGGGAAGTGAGCGGTGACACGCTGACATTGACTTCCGATTCCGAGTCCATGGTTTATAAATTCGGGGTATCTGGTAACACACTCACGCTTGAAACAGAAGTTTACTGGGGGAACACTGTCCAGATTGTCCTGCATAGGGTCTGATGCTCGGCTTCTGTGTAGTTTCGCCCACCCCCCGCCAAGCCTTTTATGGGTATTGCCCGATTTCGGACAGATGCAGATAGAGTTCTACAGAGCCAAGTCCCTTGTCCGCGAGGAAACGGGAGGCAATGTCGTTCATCTCAACCCGTACCATGGCTGCGGAGATCATTTTCGATTTTCACTTATCGTCAAGCTGCCGCAATATCTCCGCTATGCCGCGCTCCAGTTGGTCATCGACCCCCCGCATCAGTTGGTCTGGAGCATTGATTTCCTCTATGTCGGGTTCGACCCCCTCGTTTTCAACCACTGATTCTCCGGCCTGGTTGGCAAATGCTCCGTGTGGATACACGAACACCATGCCGTCCTGAAGGCGAAAGCCAGCTGCTGCTGCTATGTTCCCACATGTCCTGACACCGATAACTGGACCGATGTTCATGGTTTGGAAAAATCTGGCGAGCATGTCGCCGCCCGATTCGGCCCACTGATTGACGAGACAGATTTTGGGGCCGAACATTACTTGCTCCGGAATGTGTGTAGAATCTGAGTGGCGGGTGAGTATCCTGTCGAGCATCGGGCGTTTAAGGCGTTCGAGCATGGCAAGTGGGGGATAACCACCCGCATTGAATCGGGCATCCAAGATCAAACCATGCTTATCGACTTGAGAAAGAAATAGGCGATTGAACCACTCGTGTCCCTCGAGATATGTGTCGGGCAGATGGATATACCCAACCCTACCGCCGGTTGCCTGACTGACTCGGTCGATGTTCCCCTGCACCCAATCCAGATAGCGATGGAACCTGTCATCGGCCAACGGTTCTACGGTAATTTCCCGCGACCCGGTCAGACTGGGCGTAGCATTGATGGTCAGCACCGTCGGCTTACCGGCCGTGCCGGCCAGCAGGGCGAAGGGATTGTCCGGCGCCTTGAGCGGTTTACCGTTTACTGCCAGCAGGTAGCTCCCCTCGGAGACATTCAATCCCGGTCGCAACAGTGGGCTCGTACGACTGGAATCCCAATTTTGCCCCGGGTAGATCTTTTCAATCCAATAGCAACCGCTCCGCTCATCCAGCTTGAAATCGGCAGCCAGCACACACCCTCCCGCATCGCCGGAACTTTCCGGTTGGTCGCCACCGCCAAAGAACTTGCAATGACTGGACCCCAATTCCCCTAGCATTTCACCGAGGAGATGGTCGAAATCCGAACGATGAGCCAGGCGGGGCAGCCACGACTCGTACCGTTGCCTGATGGATAGCCAGTCCACCCCCCTCAGCTTTATCTCGGGGACAAAGTCACGAACAATCCGCCAGGTCTCCATGAACATTTGTCGCCATTCCTTCCGCAAATCCACTTCCATCTCCAAATTTACCAGATCCAACGCTCCCGTCCCAAGTATCTGGTCTGCCTTGATATCGATGACCCCGTGGCGGTTCTCGTGGGTATAGAGCAGTTTGTTGCCGTCGCCACTGGGGAACAATGTATGTGTGCTGACATCCTGGAGTATGGTTTTTTCCTTTCCTTCTCTGAAATCGAAGAGTTTGAGAGTGCCAGGTTTGCCTGGATTGGTTGGGTCCGGAGTTGTCGCGTATACTAATTGGTCCGTGAATGCCCACATTTTGGTGTAATCTGCGTCAGTCACGGGCAGGCTCACCAGCCGCTCGCTCAGACCGTCCGGGTCGACGGCCATCTCTCCCCCATCCTTCCAGGAAGTCTCTGCCGAACCGCCTTGTTCGCCGGGCCATGGACAGGCAGGCGGCGTGTTTTTGTTTAGCGCCGCGACCACGATGACCCCTCGTCTCTGCAACTGATAGTTGAAATCTGGTTCGGAGAAACGGAGATTGACCTTACGATTGCTTATCCAATAAATGTAGCGGCCAGCAGGATCGAATATGGGCGAGGTGTCGTCGCCGAATTCATCGGTGAGGCGGTAGCTTTTCCTCTCCCGGAGAGAATAGATATGAATAGACTTGCACCAATTGAGGTTTCCTTTGGCATAGGCTATCCATTTGCCATCGGGCGACCAGGAGCCGGTGACATAGTTTTCACCGTAATTCAGGGGGGCATTGAACACCTGGACGATTTCCTGGGATTCCACGTCGACGTAATAATACGTGTTGGCCCCGTCGGAAAAGGCAATCTTGGTGCCGTCGGGCGACCAGCTGAGATTGTCCGGCCTTATCATGAACTCGTGAGTCAGTTGCACCGGCTGCCCTTGGCCTTCCGCCGGCCGGATGTATAGTTGCCATTCGCCAGTCTCATCCGAGCAATAGGCTATGGTGTGGGAATCTGGACTCCAGCGGGGGCAACGCTCGCGGCCCTTCGAAGCGCGCGTTAGATTACGCGCGGTGCCGGAACCGGCCGGGATGACAAACAGGCCGCCCCTGACCTCCGCTACAACCTGGCCCCCATCGTAAGATATGTCGCGCGACATCAAGAAATTGCCAACTTTTTTCTGCCCGGGCTTCAATGACAAAGGCACGGTGACGGAGATTTGTTGACTCTTCCCACTCCGGCAATCGAGGAGGTGCAATGTTCCGCCGTTTTCATAGACGATCCGGTCCCCTTCTGGATCTGGACTCGGCCATTTCACGTCAAATTCATCGTGGAAGGTAATCTGGCGAGGGGTCGCTCCATTCTCGTCGCAAGCCCACAGGTTGGCTTTCTTGTTTTCATCCCGATCGCTCACGAAATAGATCGTCCGCCCCAGCCACATCGGATGTTGGTCCATGGTGGAGTTGGCGACTATGTGGACAGCCTTCCCGCTCTGAAAATCATAGCTCCAGATGCCGGTCAAGAGACCGCCTCGGTATTTTTTCCAGTGCATTGCCTCAGCACTCTCGCGGCAGAAGACAATTTTGCTACCATCGGCATTGTAGCTGGCTTGCTCCCCCTCCGGCAAAGCCAATGGCTCGATCGGCCCACCCGCCAAGGGGACGAGAAAAAGTCGGTTGAAACGAGCGTTGAAACTGCCACGATTGGAACGGAACAGCACATGCTCACCATCGGGGTGCCAGCCAACAACCTGATTGGCGCTGGGATGCCAAGTGAGCCGCCGGGGTTCACCGCCTGCTCTGGGGATGACGTACACATCTTCGTTGCCAGCCACTGTGGCGCTGAAGGTGATGAACTGGCCATTTGGTGAGAACTTGGGGGTCCGTTTCAGTCCAGGCATTGAGGTGAGCCGCTCGGCCTGGCCGCCTAGGGTTGGGCAGGTCCATAGTTCGCCGGCTTGCACAAAGACGACGCAATCGCCATGGATGTCGGGTTGCCAGGGCAACCCTTGAATGCCAGCTGACTCTCCGCCCATCGCTCCAAAATCGCTCGAAACGCTTTCTGTTTTCATGTCGCCGTTCTTTCCGTATTTTGAGTTTTCCAAATCGCTCATTTTATCACTAAGCCCCAAAAAGGTGGTCATAAGACATAAGCTAGCTGAGCATATTTTATCAGAAACTGACCACTTTGACAGTTTCGGCAGCCCCTTCTATTTACTTATATTAGATAATCAATTTACAGTATTGAATGGAAATAGAATACTACCAGGCCAGGTCCCTTGTCAGGGAAGAAAAGAATGGCAAAATTGTGCATCTGAATCCATACCAGGGCTGTTTCCATGACTGCGTTTACTGTGACGGGAAAGCGGAAAATTACCACATGCACGAGGATTTTGGCACAAGGCTGAAGGTCAAGGAAAATGCCCCTGAACTTCTTGAACAATACCTACGCAAGAAAGGTTATTTGCCAGTTAATAGAAAAAAGACAGGCACCCTCATGGATATGGGCATTAAACCGCCCAAGCAGCCTGAGAAAATTATTGTTGGAATTTCCGGCGGAGTGTGCGACATCTACCAGCCAGCCGAAGAACAGGTGGGCATGGCCAGGAAGATGATGCGGATAGTTTATGATTACGGGCTGCCGATAGAACTGCTCACCAAGAACAAGCTGGTGCTGAAAGACCTGGACCTGCTCAAGAAGATTAATGAAAACACGCATGCCACTGTCTGCATGAGCATTGTTTTTTCCAGGGAGAACGAGCATCTGCGAGAAATATTTGAGCCAAGGGCCAGTACCATCTCCGAGAGATTCGAGACCCTGAAAATACTTCATGGAGAAGGTATCGACACGGGTATCTGGATGATGCCGGTGCTGCCCTGGATTTGCGACAGTGGTGAGAACATGGAAAGCATGGTCCGGGACGCTGCTGACGCGGGCGTTCGGTTCGTTCTGCCGGGGGGACTGACCCTGAAACCCGGGCGCCAGAAGGATGGGGTCATGGCCTGTCTGGGGGAGCATTTCCCGGAACTTGTAGAGAAGTATGCCGGGATGTATGGAAATAACAATAAATGGGGGGCGCCAGACCGGGAGGAGATCGTGAGGCTGGGCACACCGAATTGGCACCCGAAGTTGAAACGGTATTGCCGGGAGTATGGTATCAAACTCGAATCCTGGTAAGATACATTAATATACTTCTGAATACTCTTATCTTATAGATACACGTGAAAGGGCATGGATGGTATCCTTAAGCTTTAAATACATCATGCTCTTTGGGGTGTTTCCTGCTTGCGCAATGCTTCTTTGCACACTGCGCGGGCCACGGCGCACGGCCGGTACATGAGGGGGTGAATTGTGCAAACAATTCTATCCGATGATTGATACCATTTCCAACGCCGCAGACACATGGAGATTTGAGAAAAACCTCTACCAGAGGGCACTCTCATTTCTGACGTTCGATGACATGGTGATACTTGATCACCCGCTTGAATAAAATCAAGCGAAAAGGTTGTGGTTCAACGTAAGTTGAACATATAACCCGCAAATTTGCCTGGCAGTAATGCCAGGTATTCAGAGTATATACTCAACTCAGTAAGGGAGTTCGATTTATCGAGCTCCTGTGGATTGGACTTGTCCAATCTACTGGCAGCATCAACCATCAATTCCGGTTGATCCTGCCGTCGGTTACCGCTATTGGAATCCGCTTAAGACATGCGAGTCGAGAGGGTTTAGACCCTCGGCATACTGCTCAGTAACACACGGATAATCTACCCTAAGGTGGGGCATAATCTCGGGAAACTGAGAACAATTCCCCATAGGCCATGGATGCTGGAATGCTTCATGGTCCAAAGCTCCGGCGCCTTAGGATGAGTCTGCGGCCTATCAGGTTGTAGTGGGTGTAACGGACCCACTAGCCAGTGACGGGTACGGGCGTTGGGAGACGTCGCCCGGAGTTGGATTCTGAGACACGAATCCAGGCCCTACGGGGCGCAGCAGTCGCGAAAACTTGTCAATGAGGGAAACCTCGAACAGGGGACTCCAAGTGCATGCGTTTTACGTATGCTTTTTGGCTGCCTAAAAAGCAGTCAGAATAAGGGCTGGGTAAGACAGGTGCCAGCCGCCGCGGTAATACCTGCAGCCCAAGTGGTAATCGTTATTATTGAGCCTAAAGCGTCCGTAGCCGGTCCGGTAAACCCTCGGGTAAATCGAGCAGCTCAACTGTTCGAATTCCGGGGGGACTGCCAGACTTGGAACCGGGAGAGGTCAGAGGTACTCCAGGGGTAGGGGCTAAATCCTGTAATCCTTGGAGGACCACCAGTGGCGAAGGCGTCTGACTAGAACGGATTCGACGGTAAGGGACGAAACCCTGGGGCGCAAACCGGATTAGATACCCGGGTAGTCCAGGGCGTAAACGCTGCAGGCTTGGTGTTGGGGACCCTACGAGGGTGCTCAGTGCCGGAGTGAAGATGTTAAGCCTGCCGCTTGGGGAGTACGTCCGCAAGGATGAAACTTAAAGGAATTGGCGGGAGAGCACAGCAACGGGAGGAGCGTGCGGTTCAATTGGATTCAACGCCGGAAAACTCACCGGGAGCGACGATTACATGAAGGTCAAGCCGATGACTTTACCTGATTTTTCGAGAGGTGGTGCATGGCCGTCGTCAGTTCGTACCGTAAGGCGTTCTGTTAAGTCAGATAACGAACGAGACCCTCACCCTTAATTGCCAACCCATTCTCCGGAGTGGGCGCACATTAAGGGGACCGCTGGCGCTAAGTCAGAGGAAGGAGAGGTCAACGGTAGGTCAGTATGCCCCGAATCTCCCGGGCTACACGCGCGCTACAAAGGATAGGACAATGGGATGCGATACCGAAAGGTAAAGCGAACCCCGAAACCTATTCGTAGTTCGAATTGAGGGCTGTAACTCGCCCTCATGAAGCTGGATTCCGTAGTAATCGCGGGTCAACATCCCGCGGTGAATATGCCCCTGCTCTTTGCACACACCGCCCGTCAAACCACCCGAGTTGGGTCTGAGTGAAGGTGCTCTTTTTGGAGCGCTTGAACTTGGGTTCAGCAAGGAGGGTTAAGTCGTAACAAGGTATCTGTAGGGGAACCTGCAGATGGATCACCTCCTACGTAATATAAATCAATCATACAGGAAATGTAGGAGGAAGCGTGATTGCGCTGAGACGTGTTCTTTGGAACACGACGAAATGCAATACGATCACCTCCCCAGAAATGGGAAGGAGAACCTCCATCACAAATCTTGTGTGAAACACCTGGGTTTCTGGAAAAGCGTCGTTCGCGATGTGATTCCAGTTTCCCCCTATACCTATTACGTCTACAAGCGTGTCCTTCGGGATACGCGAAAGCGTCCAACAGGACGCTCGGTGTCTTACGGACACCAAACACGTGTGCGAAGCAATGCCTGAGTTATTTGGTGATCAAGCACTAATCGTCATCGAACGTATTATTAATTTTTAACTTCTGAGCGCAAGCGCTAAAATATTGATAGGTGCTGATTAACTATCCCCGCCCTTACAGACGGGGGTTTTAAGGATGATGACGGTAATAGTGTCACAAACATCAAATTTTTGAATTCGATGTCACAACCCCGGCCTCCAGATAAAATGAGACATAATTCAACCGGGGCATGGTCGGGATGGCCGGTGCCAGGGGTGTGGTGTTTAGTAAATGATGTCGAACATAGTAATTTTTAACTTCTGAGCGTAAGCGCTAAAATATTGATAGGTTTTCAATTGTTAGCGTTAGCGCTGGAGAAAAATGAGCACTAAATTGGGCTATCCTGCGAAAGCATTATCATCTGAATTTCACATTCCCGAATAACAACGACATCGGAGTGTTTCGATTTGAGTGAGAAATATAGAATAAAGAACAAAAGAAGAGTACTGATTATAATCTCTATTGTTGTCTTGATTCTTGGCGTTGCCATAACCCCGTTCATACCTATTGTTTACGGAATTGGATTGCTGTATCTATTGTGGAGCGAAACCGGGGGGATGAGTTACGGGAACCCTTACAAAAAGAAAATGATTGAAGAGAAGCGTTCCCCACTCACTAAAGCTGCATATTCCCCCATCAAAGATGTAAAGCCAAGTGAAACTTCGGACCCTGCTTATTTCTGGCTTGCCATTCTCGGGTTCGGAAATGTAAACTACCAGCCCCTAAAGGAGCTGGCGTTTGTTGCCAGGGCTGGAAGTTTACCCAGGGGGCCATGCACCTGATTTATCAAAGCCAATTAACTTTGATTTCATGTGATGATATATGCACACGATGCATGGCAGGTCATGCATATGAGCATGGCGGTCTACCTTCTGCTTATATTCGTGTAAATGGCCTCTCATCCCGGCTTAAAAACCGGGGGGTTCCCGGCCTTTATCACTAATTTATGGGGCGCTGCTGGTTTTTATGATGTAAGGTTGTCACCATTCATCAAGTGTTATACGCGTGACTCAAAATCATTTTAAACTCATAAGTCCATTACATCAACGGAGATTCACATGGACAGGAAGACCCGCGGGAGCGTTATCAACGCCTATCTGAACTATATCAAGAAGAAATGGGGCATCGAGGGAGAGAAACAGTGCAGGAAAGAGCTTGGAATCGAGGAAATGAATTTCAAGGACGGCCAGTACTATCAGGACGAGATGGTCGGTAACGTTCTCAGATGGATAGGCAGGAACAAAGGGAAGGGTGCGGTCAAGGATGCCGGTAAATTCATAATGCACAATCTTGGAATTCTCTCATGGTTGGTTCGTTTCACCAGCATAAAAACGCTTGCCGAGAAATTTCCCTCCAATTACAGCGAAGTTTATGCATTCGGCAAGTGCTGGGTAGATACTTCTGACCCGAAGAACCTCAGACTGAAATTCAAGGATGTCGGGTATTATGAGGAGGCTTGCTGGGTTTGGGAGGGAATCTGCGAGGAGGCGCTTGCAATGACAAAGACGAAAGGTACTGTCAGCCATGTCAAATGCCAGCTGAAAGGGGACGAGAGGTGCGAGTTTCTTGTCAGGGTTGAGTGAATTATTTTCGGAAAGTCTTCATCGCCCGGTACACCACGCAAGCCGCCCCGAAGCCGTTGTCGATGTTGACGACGGAAATTCCGGGAACACAACTATTGAGCATGCCCAGCAATGCAGATAATCCTTCATAATTGCTACCGTAACCGACAGACGTCGGAACCGCAATCACAGGTTGGCTCACCTGGGAAGCTATGACCGACGGAAGCGCGCCTTCCATGCCGGCTATCACTATCACGCCCATGCGTGGGTCAGAGTTCAGCATTTCAACCACGCTGGCGGACCTGTGCAACCCTGCAACACCCTTGTCGTAGGCGCGCACAGGTTCGATTCCGAAATACTCAAGAGTACTGGTAGCTTCCTCCGCAATCGGGATGTCAGACGTTCCCGCGGTAACAACGGCGCATTTTCCAACGCCCCGGCCCCAGTGTCCGCCGATTATGGCGGTCTTGCCCTGGTCGTTATACATCATGTCATCGAAATGTGATTTTAAGAATTCCGCTTGAATCTCGGAGACCTTGGTGGCAATGACCGGGTGATGTTCCAGAAGCCTGGCTATAGCTTTTTGCAGATTTGCATCCGATTTTCCGAGGGCCAGCACGGCCTCCGGTATCAGGGTGCGTTTACCCCGCTGCGGGTCCTCATGCACTGAATCATTTTCTGCCATTTCTGCTCCTTATTCCTGCCGGCACATAGCCGCCGGGGTCTATTTTTACCGAATCCCAGCCGAATTTTGCTATCTCGGGTGCAAGAGCCCCCAGCATTGCCCGGTTTTCTTCCGAATTTTCTTCCCGGCCCAGCTCCAGTCTTGTGCCGTTACCCTCGACACGGGCGCGTATCATCCCGATGCCCTTTGAACGTATAAACTGCTCGGTTTCATCCACCCTTCGCAGCACCTCATCGTCAATTCGAGTCCCGAACGGAATGCGGGATGAGAGGCAGGCCGATGCAGGACGGTTCCAGGCTTCAATGCCTATTTCATTTGCCAGTTTCCGAATGTCATTTTTGGTTAGGTTAGCTTGGGCCAGCGGTGAGATTATGCCGCATTCCCTGGCGGCCCTGGAACCTGGGCGCTCATCGTCCGAATCGGAAGCATTCTCGCCATCCAGTATTGAAGCAAGGCCTTCTCTGGCCCGGATTTCCTCCAATCTTTGGAATATCCTGGTTTTGCAATGATAACACCTGTCCGGGGGGTTTTTTCGAACCTTCGGGTCGATATTTGAAACAATGATTGTGTGCTCCAGGTGATATTTGAGGGCGATGTTCCGCGCGGATTCCAGGTCACATTCCGGGGTGGACGCATCTGCAACGGTTACGCACAGCACCCTGCCGGGGACATGCCCGGATGCCATGATTGCCAGGAATGCACTGTCCAGGCCTCCGGAAAATGCCAGGACGCAACTTGGTATGGCTTTGAGAATTGTCACGAGGTCCGCATTTCGCTGTTCAAGTTCCCTGTCCATTGTATGCAATCCCTATTTCTGCAGGTCCTTCACGGTCGCCGTCAACAATTTGATGAGGTTGGCCAGGTCATCCAGGTGAACTATTTCTGTGGCACTGTGGGTGTACCGCATGGGTATGCCGATTGGCATGGTAATGGCGCCGGATGTCTGGATAATGGCGCCGTCGGTGCTTCCGCCGGTGACGCCATACTGGAGTGGTATTTTGTCCTTCTTGCAGATGGCGTCTATGCGGTTTCTGAACTTCGGGCTGGCAATCATCCTGACGTCCACCATTCTCAGCACCGGGCCCTTGCCCAGATAGACCGGCTGGTAGAACTTTTCCAGGCCAGGGCAATCCGTTGTCGAGTACGTGTCCAGGGCGATAACATAATCAAAATCCATGGTGTTGGCTATGACATTGGCCCCCCTGAGGCCGATCTCCTCCTGCACGGTCCAGATTAGACTTACCTTTCCGTTGAATTTTTGATTTTTCAAGTTATCGAAGACCTTCAGAAGCGCCAGCACGCCCACACGGTTGTCCAGTGCGCGGGAGCATACCATTTTTTTGTTGACGAGGAAAAAATCCTTCTTGATTATTATGGGATTCAGGAATTTGATGCCCAGGGCCTCCGTTTCCTTTCGGGAGCGGGTGCCGATATCTATGATCAGCTTGTCCCAGGTAATCACATCCTTCGGGTCTCTCCCCACGCTGAGATGGGGTGCGTTGTAACCGATGGCACCGCGGACTACGCCCTTGGAACCGTGTACTTCCACGGCCCGGGCTGCCAGCATCTGATCGTAAACCCCCCCGATAACCTTGAATTTGATATTACCGTCATCGAGAATGTTGGAGACCACCATCCCCACCTCATCCATGTGGGCGACAATCGCAACTGACGGGCCCTTGTCAGAACCCATATCAAGAATGAGGTTGCCAATGGCGTCCTCTCTCATTGGTTTTCCAACGTACTTTCTTATGTAATTTCTGACCTCATCCTCGTACCCGGAAACACCCGGCAGCATCACAACTTTCTTCAGTCCATCTTCCAATTTAACAGGCATGAATTGACCTCCCTTTCGGTGGGATATCTGTTCAATAATATTTAACCTATGACCCGGAACGTAATCTATGTCTTGGTTACGAAGGGGGTCTTGGTGGTGACGCCTTTCAGTTCCCTGCCATGGTACTCGAGTACGACATTAATCCCGGCCTTGGCATATTGCCTTTCGAGATAAGCCAAGGCGATGCTTTTTCCCAGAGATGGGGCAAAATTACCGGAAGACACCGACCCCACTATTTCGTGTGGAGAGTCTGCAAGACGGACCTTACTACCGGGTCGGGCGGGCGCACGACCTTCGAGAACTATGCCCATCATCTTATCATGGGTCTTTTCTTCCTTCATGCGCTGCAGAATTTCCCTGCCTTTGAACTCATGGTTCCACTTGATTACCCATGAACAGTTTGTTTCTATTGTCGTCCTGTCCCTGGAAAAATCCTGGCCGGAAAGGAGGAAGCCCGCCTCAAGACGGAGCGTGTCCCTGGCTCCGAGGCCGATGGGGAGCGCCCCGAATCCCATGTCTGCCTTCAGAAGTTTGTCCCAGAGAGCGGGAGCCAGTGCATTCGGTAATATCAGTTCGAAACCGTCCTCTCCGGTGTAACCAGTACCTGATACAATACCAATCTCTTTCTTTACTGATTCTTTAGATAATGAATTGAATTCTTCAAATTGATTGGATACATAATTGAAGATGCGTGCTTCGAACTTACCTACAGTGTTAATATACTCCCCAAGAATTTTTGATGTTAATATTCTGGCATTAGGACCCTGAACAGCAATGCAAGAGAGATCTGATGAAATATCAATCAATTCAATGTCTGCATTCTCCTTCATCCAATTTTCATCTATATCTATCATTGAAGCATTGGGTACACAGAAGTATCTTCCGGTTCCGAGTTTCGTAACAATCAAATCATCGATTATCTTTGCATTATCATCCGGAAGATGGGTGTAAACACACTTTCCGTCTGCTACATTGATTATGTCATTGGTCAGGAGTGACTGGAACCCCTTTCCACTCGATTTATCCAGTATGATGAAATCACCCATATGAGAAACATCGAATAAGCCCACGGACGATCGGACCGTGAGATGTTCCTTCATTATTCCTGCCTTGTAATGCAATGGCATTTCCCAACCATGGAAATCTACCAATTTACCTTCATATTCAATATGTTTCTGGTTCAATGCAGTCTTGTTCATGCTATCGACACTGGAATGTGATGGGATTATTATGATTTTTGGATTGTTATAGTTATAATTGATTGAATTATCAATAAACATTATATCGGGATTCGTATTTCCGGTCTACAGAGTGATTGAATGTCTATTCAAAATTTCATGCATGAAAACAAACCAGGCCTCTGTGCCATCGGTAACATAATAGGCATACCGATGATTATAATAGGAATACTGAGTGCATTATTCAAAACTGGCAATACCGGTATCCTTCTATGGGCAAACAATCTGATAGGAAACTGGGCATTCTGGGTCATTCTTGTGGGTTTTGTTCTCTTTCTTCCCAGTATCTATTATCTTATTGTATTCATCAGACAATTAAAAGAATTCAAAGGATTGATGAGCACAGAGAGCAAGGTTATTTTCATAAAGAACCAGGACAGGATAGAAGAACTTGCCTGGCGTCTGCATCCCAAATACGAAAAAATGGTCATCAACAAAAAAATGAAATTCAAGATAAGATAATCAGTACCATTCTTCGATTCTGTCTTTAAAGATGAGCGGCAAAGATATTTGTATGACCGTCGCTTTCGCCTCTTAGCCCACCGGAACATACCCGTTTCCACACGAAATATAGGGGTGGGGCACCCTGCCATGAAGGGCGGGTAAAATCAAAACGCTGGCCATTTGTGGTGCAAACCAAAGGGGGAGGCCAAACTGCAGGAAAACATATTCAAGGAATATCTTGAAGGAAAGTCCATATTCAAGAGGGACAGAAACGTTCTGAGGCCGTCCTACATACCCGATAAACTGCTTCACAGGGACGAACAGATCAAGCACATAGCATCCATCCTAGTTTCAGCTCTCAGGGGTGACCAGCCGTCCAATATACTGGTTTTTGGCAAGACCGGTACCGGTAAGACAGCAACAGCCAAGTACATGGGAAAGGAAATAATCAAGGCAGCCGGCGATTTGTCTGAACCCTTGAAGGACGTCAGGTACATCTACATCAACTGTGAAATCGTGGACACCCAGTACGGTGTTCTGCAGAATATCGGCAACCATTTCATCGAGGAATTCGACGAGCGTATCCCGCCCACCGGCTGGTCCACGGAGAGGGTGTACAATCTCCTTTGGGAAAAAATGGACAAGGTTCCCAGAGTCGTGGTCGTCGTTCTTGACGAGATAGACCGTTTCGTTTACAAGAGCGGGGACGATACGCTTTACCATCTCACAAAGATTAATGACGATCTGAAAAACGCAAAGCTCAGCCTCATCGGTATATCCAACGACCTCAAGTTCACAGAAATGCTGGACCCCAGGGTCAGGAGCAGGCTGAGCGATGAGAAAATTGTTTTCCCGCCGTACGACGCTGACCAACTGAAGGATATTCTGAGGCAGAGAGCGGAAATGGCATTCGAGGTAGGCGTCATCGAGGAAGGCGTCATCGGGTTATGCGCTGCAGTGGAGGCACACGAGCACGGGGACGCACGCCGTGCTCTGGACCTTCTCAGGGTTGCCGCCGAAATCGCGGAGCGCAACCAGGAAACCGAAATAAGCGAGAACCATGTTATAAAGGCCAAGAACAAGATAGAGCTGGATTGTGTCATCGAAGCCGTTCGGACGCTACCGTTGCAATCCAAGTTGGTGTTGCTGGCAATACTTCTGGGCGAGGAGAGCGGAAACTCCAAGCAGATGACCGGTGACGTTTACACGGCATACAAGGAGCTGGCCAAGAAATCCGCAACCGGCATCCTGACCCAGCGCCGTGTGGCGGACCTGATTTCCGAACTGGACATGCTGGGCCTGGTGAGCGCCAGAGTGAAGAGCTTCGGCAGGGGCGGTCGAACCCGTGAAATTCTCGTAAGCGTCCCGCTTCTGGAGACCAAGAGATTGCTGGAGAAGGATCCGCTGCTTGAACCCGTCAGAGGGTTCAAGCTGAAGCTGCAGAGCACCCTCATGTAGCCCCGCAAAATCATGCTTCCAGTTGTTTATTATGATTTTGCGGAAATTACACACACGATGAATCTGTTTGTTTGTAGATTGTTGATTCATGGCGAACGCTCCAAAACGATTTGATTTAGATTCCGCATTCACCGATTGTTTGTAAAACGATTGCAATTTTATGGCCCCTAGATTTAGTTTGCAGATTGTTTCCGGGCCATGGGCGAATGCGCAGTTCTCAATTGTCATCATCTGCATTCACCGCTTTTTGTATGCGCTATCAGCGTTACGGGTCAATTTCATAATGGGTGACCCAGTATATCTCGCCGGTATCGGCGTCCATTGTCAGCCTGACAAGTTTTGTACTTGACATTAAGTCTGCATGAATTTCCACGCACCAGACTATCTCTCCGCCATATTCCAGCCCGGGATGATACGGATATTGATAGTACAGTGTTTCGAGCATAACATAATCGTCATTGTGACCATATTCGCTGACAAAGGAACTGAATGTTGAGTTTGTACATGCAACCGAGTATGCTTCGTCGCTGTCAAGCACCCATTCTTTGATTTCAAACTCTGTCCTGTTCAGTAGGTCATTGTAATCCGCATCGCCGGCAAGCCATGCAGTCTGTTTCTCAGAATTCACTCTGACCTCTATGGATTTCCTAGTGAGCGGAGAAAGATAGTGATAAGACCAGAGGGGCAATGACGGATTGCCTTCCGCGTCATTGTGGAAAGAAGCTCTCGCTTGGATGAAGACCGCGTCGGGGTCAAGAGAGGCAATTACTTTATCAGCCACAGGTTTCAATTCAATTGCTGTGCTTTCTTTCTTGCTTGGCTCCAGATTGTAGTTCAGATTGGCATCCGCATGCAGCACTTCGCCGGTTTTTGCATCGATGTATATTTCCGCAGATTTGGGGTTGTCCATGAAACCCCCGCTCCACAGGCCGATAAACCAGGCCGCCTGGTTTATGTGATACCCGGACACGTTCATGTCCAGATGTCTGAGGTAGATATCGCTGATGCTTTCCAAGTTCTCGGAACGGAACCTGCTGAAGATTATATCCTCCTTCGCAAGCCCGAACGCATCGGTGCTGTCCAGGACCCAATCAGTTATTTCGACAGAGAGGCGGCCATCATCAATGTCCCTTGAAGTCGAAACAGCGGTCCCATTCTCGTAAACGCTTATCTCATAGCTTTTATTGTTTGAAGCAGAGACATATTCGAACACCCATTGGGAACATCTGCCATCATTGGCTATGGCCCGGCCTTTGAGGCTAACCAATGCCCCATCCTGGCACAGCAAAGAAATTCTCTCATCGGCATACTCTTTCCCCTCGAAAGCTGTCATTCCTCTGGGCCCCAAATTAATCACGATAATGCTGGCCAGCACCAAACACACAGCGATGCAAATCGTTACCGCAATCAGCAATCTCTTGCGCGGGTTTCTGATTGTGGGCTTATTCAAGACTTGATCATTTTTCAGTTGTTCGATGGTCACTCCTCCCTAGCATGCAGCAATTGTCCTCAGCATTATAACATTTTGTTTCTCGCACAGCGCAATCCTAATCCAGGAAGTACTCCATCTCATTCGGAACTTCCAGAAACCCGTACTTCTCATAGATACGTCTGCCGGCCTTGGACGTGTTCAGGGCCACCCTGTCGCACCCCCTGGCCTTCGCTTCCTCCATGAGATGCTCCAGGAGTTTGGCGGCCACTCCTCTGTTCCGGTACCTGGGCAGGGTGAACATATTGACAAGATAGCCAACCTTGCCGGATGGATTCCCATAGGTCGGCGGCACATGATGTATGCACATCCCGCTGGTGGCGGCAACCTCATCTTCTTCCATTGCCAGCCAGACAATTATGCTCTCATTTGGGATATGATTCAGAAAATATTCCCTTGTCCTGGCCCGGAACTCCTCGGCAGGTAACGGACACGTCCCCTCCTCCCGCTCGGCCCGCATGGCCATCCTCATCTCTACTAGTTCCCCGATGTCATCAATCGTTGCCCGTCTGAATTCCATCCAATGCCTCCTTTTCTCATCCAAGATGTTTCTCCCGGGTTAAAATGATTTCCCGAACTATGTTTCTGCCTAAAACTACAAATACAAATCCCCCATTGTAGATTTGGTGAAATTATGGGTTGCGAAATAGGACTGGAGCCGCAGATGCATGGAAGATGCGACCGCTGGCTCGGCACAAAGGGGATGTCATCCCAGCCCACCCTGGGCAATATCTGTGACTACTGCAATTACCAAACAAAGGATTGAGGTGGCAATCTGGCCAACCCGGAAATTCGGCCCGCAAGGCAGGAAGATATTTCAGACATTGTCGAACTCCAGGCCATAGTCTGGCAGGATCATTTTCTCAAGGAACGGAATATGCAGGTCCCCATGATGAGGCGCTCGTCCCTTAACATGGAATATTACATGGACAAGGAACCGGGCGGATTTTTTGTCATGTTGGGCAACGGCAAGATAGTGGGCAGCATTGCATCCCATGTCTGGGGCAGTGTCGGGTGGTTCGGGCCGCTGGAAGTGAATCCGGTTTGCCAGGGTAAGGGCTATGGAAAGGCACTTGTGGAAAGATCTGTGGAACACCTCAGGGCCAGGGGCTGCACAACCATAGGCTGCGAGACCATGGCAGGCAGCCCTAAGAACATCGCATTCTATCACAAACTCGGGTTCAAGGCAATGTCACTCTCCCACGTGCTTTACAAGAGGCTGGGGGATGTCCCGCCGAAATTGGTCACAGACAAATTCATAAGGCCATTCAACCATGAAAAAGACATTCCCGGGTGCCGAAAATTATGGAACGGCATTCTTCCGGGCCTGGATTATTCCGTGGAGCTGGCAAGCGTAACGGAAAAGGGCCTGGGCGATATCTGGGCGGTGGATTCGGAAGACGGGCCGGCACACGCAATAGTTCACACTTACGAGATGTTCGATGACAGCCAGAACGCAATAATCAAGCTGCTTGTTGCGGGAAAAAACGATATGGCCAGTGCCGGTAAATTGTTGGACAGATGTGAAGTATCCGCATTGACGATCGGAAAGACTGGTATGTTCATACGGACATATGACATCAACCCGCCAAAACTTGATTGGTTCTTCGGAAGAGGGTACGCACTCCAGGGCACTTCTGTCCGCCTGATTCTTGACGGGCCGGACGAGGCCGACGAAACGTTACACATATCCTGCTGGTCCGCCTGAATCGAGAACGTACCGTACAAACAATATTTATCACAGGCCGTTATCATGATTCAGCCAGGATAATTGAAACAGAAAAAGACGGCAATTATGTCTGATTGGTTGTGAAGATTGACGTTCTAATGGGCGCCAATCTGGTGGGCGACATAACCGCCGCCATCGCCGTCAAATCGGCAGTCGGGAAAGGCACCCCAATCCGGGACAATACCAGACTATTGAAAATATTCCCGGAGCTCGCTGCATCTTCGGAATAGATATATAGTGCATTCGTCATTCTGTAATAATATGAGTCCACAAAAGCATCCCAATCTGATTTTCAAACCCCTGGAGGACCTGGAGATTTCCGAGGTAACCAGAAGGCAGGGTGAGTGCCCTCGCGAGATGTCTGAGATTTTGGACAACAAACCATCCTGGGCACCTCTGAGCGCCTCCCAGGTAAAGGAAAAAATTGCAGAGGAACAGAAGAAGCCCCACACGACGATTTTCGCAATCTACAGCGGCAAGGAATTCATCGGTGTGGGAGAATGGTCTGCCAATTGGGACACCTGGTCGCCCTATGCCTGGTTCATCGTATGGCCCGAATACCGGCGCAATGGGTTCGGAACGTCCATTACCGGAACGCTCCTCGAGAAATGTTTCCTGGAGAATCCCGGACATGAAGTTACCACGGCCATCGCCGAGTGGAATTATGATGCCATATCTTTCATTAACCATATTGGTTTCACAGACATAGGCAAAATGAGGCGGGTGGGCATGCTCGAAGGTAAATATTTTGATTTGCTGTTCTTCGATATGCTCAAGTCAGAGTTCCTGGACAGACGGAAGGGGGCGAGGAAATGAGGGAAACGCTCCAGGGTAAATTAGTCCGCCTGAGGCCGGTTGGGGATGGTGATTACGGGTACTTTGCAGATCTGAAGAACAATATGTTCACCCAGGCATGGAATCAGCGTCTTCCGCCCAACTACACCGCCGAGAAGATGAAAAAGAGGTTCCAGGATGCGAACGAAAAACCCAATTCTGCCATACTGGCCATCGAAACGACGGAAGGCGTCCTCGTGGGCAACATCAACTACAGCGAAAGTACGCCACGGTTCGACGCGACCTTCGGCATTGCCATGGGAAAGGAGCACTGGGGCAAGGGCCTGGCAGAGGAAGCGCAGGAGCTTCTCCTGGAATTTCTATTCGTAGAGCGCGGCATCCAGATAGTCAGATTATGGACACAGGGTGGATTCCCCTGGGCGGAGAAGGCCGCGAAGAAGCTGGGATTCAGGCCCATGGTCCGGTTCAGAGATAACACCATAATCGACGGAAAAATAGTAGATACCATTTACATGGACATTCTCAGAGAAGAATATTTCTCATCCAGGAAGCGCGAGGATGAAGTGAAAGGTCCGTAGCCCCGTCAAATTCTTGCCAGTAAATCCACAACCCCGTCGAGCACGTCGTCCGAGATGCTGGCCCTGTAGGTGATGAGGAGTGCGCTCACCCTTTCCGGCTCATTTATCCTGTAGGTGGATTCTCTCTCCTTCCGGCCCTTCATTACCATGTCGGCTCTGACAAGTCTTTTCAGGTGGAAGGAAAGCGCCCCTTTCGTGAAATTGAAGTTGGCCAGTATCTCGTTGAAGGTCGCGTCCGGGTGAGTGAGTAGGAAAATAATTATGTGCCTGGGGGTACGCATCCGTATTATCGAAATGAGTTGGCGGTCGAAGTACGGAATTTCCGATGCCACGAAATAACCCTTGCGCCTGCCGTCATCGTGAATCTTGACAAGGCCGCCCTTCTCCAGCTGGCCAAGGTGGTACTGAAGGTCTCCGACGCTGAGTCCGAGTTCTGTTTCCATTTCTCTGAGATATGTGCCTGGGTTCGATGAGATATGCCCGAAAATATTGCGTCTGCTTTTCAATACCAGCAAATCCTCTTCCATGTTTCACCGCTTGAGCACCGACAGGTAGAGAAATACCAGGGCCAGGAAATTGAGCCCCACCAGCGTCGCGGTGGTGTTGAGTGCTTCGATGTTTTCTGAAAATATGCCAATCGCCAGGAGCGCACCCTCCGCAAACAGGATGCCGAAACCGGCGGTGGCCAGTAACAGTTTGCTCTCTCTCGCCCTGTACCATGATGCGGCTGTGAGTGCAGTCAGTATGAGCCCCAGGCCCATGAATGCCAACCTCAGGAATATCTCGGTCTCTTCCATGTCAATCCTCCAGGGTTTGAATGAGTTTCATGTATAAAAATATGATATTGAAAAGGGGCGGAGCAAAATTCGCTCCGCCATTTCACAAATTGATTACAGTTCGTCTCTGTTTTTCTTGCCGCGCAGGTATACCAAGCCCACTGCCGCTGCAATGAACACAGCCGCGATGACGGCCGGCAGAATCGCGCTGCCGAGTATGGAATCAGCCAGTCCAACAGTTATAATGCGGGTGGAGAAATGCGGCACGTAAACGAAGATAGTGTTCTGGTTGTTGCCGGAGACCATGTAATATCCGGATTCAGTCCCGCCCTGAAGGTCCACGAGTTCTTCCATTGAACCGCAGGCGCCTATTTTCTCGTCATCCAGCAGAACCTTCAGTTCCTTCATTGACTCGACATTCAGCGCTTCCTTGTTCACGTTTAGAGTTACTATGCGCCCGTTTTTAATCTCTGACTGGACCTGGACCTGGAATTGGTTCTGCTCCACGTTCATGAACTCCAGCTTGAAGCTCGGGTCGTTCATTGTTTCTGCATCATTGTAACTGGCACCGCCATTGCCTGTGTACAGGTATCCTATGGCGGCCATGAGACCGGCCTCCACTGCACCCTCGAGTATGCTCTGATCATCTGTCGAAAAGTCTTCGAACCAGGGCTCGGAATACTGGTATTGCCATGCGTACTCTATCCAGGATGAGGTGCTGACAAACGCGTCCGCGTAAGTCGAAACAACAATCTGGTTTCCGACGATCTCGATGGAACCGCGGTCCACCCATATGGAACAGGTGAGGTTGCCGCTACTGAGCCAGGCCTCGTCCCATTCGAAATACATCGGCCCAATGAACATGTCATCGCTCGGGAAAGCGGTACCGTCTTCGCTGATTTTAGTGGTGTTCAGCGGCTCATCCAGGCCATAAAGTTCATAGTAATTGGGCGCCTCCGAAATCTCTATTCCGTCCGGGACTGTGAAAGTCATCGTCCCATTCTCCTCGCCGAACTGGAAGTACATACTGGACCATTCGTAGTCGCTGAAGGTCATCATGACGTTTTCACCCATGTAAATTAACGATTGGCCGAAATTTCCGGGATGGCCGTTGGGCACGAAATCATCAATTGTTATTGTATCGAAGAACGTGACAGTGTATTCGGTGGGTTCGGGCATATATCCGAAATCTGTGCCCGGCGCATCCTCGCGGTATCCATCGTAATACATCATGTCGTAATAGAAATTGTAATCAACCAGTTTGGTGGTGTAATCGGATATGGTCCCGGTGGGTTCGTCAAGCAGAAAGTCAACGTAAGTTCCGTTTGCCACTCCATCGGCATAATCGAATCCGCCCACCGGCCAGTAGTACCAGTACGGTTCGGTATAGTTGAACTCGGGCTCTGTCGGTTCCGGTGTGATTGGTCCCGGGTCCGGTTCCGTAACTTGAGCCAGTGCGCCCATGGGCACAGCAATCATTATTGCCAGCACGATCATCATCGATATTATTTTTTTCATTTTTATCACCGGAACAAAATTGGCAGTTATCATTTATACCGATTTTGATACAAACATTAAACTTCTTGGTACGAACGTTGAACCGACATCCGAAAGCCTTTTATGGGGCTGTGGGTAATGAGGGATTGCTAGGCTAACCGGGGGGGTAGGCGTCCCCTTATACACCGAAATCGTCTTCAGCGGGGGTGACGGCCGATTACGGCGTATCAGACATGCAGGCGGACCACATCGCGACGATGAGGCCCTGTCCCGTGGGGCCGGAGTTGGCGAATGACCGCAGCCGGAGGGCGGCGGTTGTCGTCTTGGTTTCGGATATCGGGTCAGGCCCTGACGGGAGCAGCCTTACCGACTACTACCGACGCTCATGGGGTGGCGGGGCCGAGAAGTGGTGTACAATCTACCTGTATGTGCTGGCGACAAGGTCGGTGCCTAGCACCCAATTATAAAGAATCGCTAGGCACCGATGCGTCGAATCGCAGTTATAACCAATATCCAACCACGATTCGACAGAATCGGCGAACTTTCTCGAAACAATATGTAATCAACGTTCGCCTCCATTCTCTTGCATAGATTACGTCTCCATCTAGCTTCGCGTCGCATCTTCCAACCAGCCCCCGTCTGTTTGCCGCCGCCCAACATCCGGGACTTCCCCCGCCACCATTATATAATCGATTGCCGATGAAATCTGCAGTGATCAATCATGAGAGAAATCCTTTACTTAGCATTGACCGCAGCAGCCTTCGCGGCTGGCATCTTTCTTGCAACCCACGACACATGGGTGCGAACATCCGGTTTGTTGCTCTACTGGGTCGCCGGGATTCTGCTCATTTTACAGGTGATATCAATAGTCAAGCAGCATGAGAAATCCGATGATAAACCCTCAAAAAGCAAGATGAACGGGCCGTCACAGCCAGTATCTCCGCCGTACCAGCCCCGCAAGTGACAACCGAACATATATCTAACAATTCCCACATCCCCACCCAATGTCCCCCAAATCCGGCAAGCGCTACATTGGCGGCTTCTCCATCAACGTCATTCTGATAGGTGTCATCAGCTTTCTCACAGACGCCAGTTCGGAAATGATTGTGCCGATACTGCCGCTGTTCCTCACCGAGGTTTTGCTGGCGCCCATGATTATCGTCGGATTGCTGGAAGGCATAGCGGAGAGCACGGCCAGCATCCTGAAGGCCGTTTCCGGCTTCTGGTCTGACCGGGTGCGTAGGCGGGCACCGTTCATGAGCGCCGGATATTCACTGTCGACCGTATCCAAGTTCCTCTTCGCATTCTCAACAATCTGGCAACATGTGGTGAGCCTGAAGATGCTGGAGCGTGTGGGCAAGGGGATAAGGGCGGCACCGAAGGACGCGCTTCTGGCGGAATCATGCACCCCCGAGACCAGGGGAAAGGTCTACGGCTTCCACAAGGCCATGGACACGGCCGGCGCCGCGGTGGGCGTCGCCATCGCCCTGGTGCTGGTCACATTGCTGGTGATGAACTCGGATGAGCAACTGTACAGGACAATATTTCTCCTCTCGGCCATACCGGCCATAATTGCGGTGCTGCTGATATTCTTCATCGATGAGAAAGAGAGAACCCAGGACAAGGTTGTGAAGAAGGGCGAGCCCATATTCGGAAATCTGAAGAAATTCCCCCTGGAGCTGAAGGTGTTCGTTACGGCCATGAGTATTCTCTCGGTAACTTCTGTCATGACTTCGTTTCTAATTGTGCTGTCCAAGGAGTCCGGGGCGACTTCGATAATGGCGATAATCTTCTATCTGGCCTTCAATTTGGTGTATGCCGGATTCTCCATACCTGCCGGCTCGTTCTCGGACAAAGTGGGCCGGTATCCGGTGATACTGATAGGCTATGCCAGTCTTTTCCTGATGTTCGTTGTTGCCTCACTGTGCAATAATGTCTGGATGGCACTTCTCGCATTCCTGCTTTACGGGTTCGCATACGCTCTCACTCAGGGTGTCCAGAAGGCCCTGGTAGCAGACCTGGCTCCCTCGAATCTCAAGGGCTCCGCTCTGGGGATGTACAACATGTCAATAGGCATCGCAGCGCTGCCAATGGCGATTGTTGGCGGAATACTCTGGGATGCGTACGGTGCATGGGCCACATTCATGTTCGGCGCGATTGTCTCGTCAGTGGGACTTATGATGCTGATATGGCTGGTCATACGCAAAAAATCGGGTATGGTTCCGCGTTCCGGATAATACACCCAATCAAAGCAGCGGGTCAATGGCATATTTCATGATGTCGAATCCAGTGACACCGACATATCTCTGGGCGATTGAACCGTCCTTCTTGATTATGATAATGGTCGGAATGGAGCCGGCATCATACTTCGGGTTAAAACTTATACCGCCCGTGTCAAAAACGAAGTCCCATGTGGCGCCCTTCTGGGTCTTGTAGGCCAGGAGGTCGGGTGCGGCCTCGGAAGTGTCCACATCGATGGACACTATGGTAACGCCTTTGGATGCGTATTCTGTATAAATGTCATTCAAAATTTCCATCTGCGTCCCGCAGGGCTGGCACCACATGGCCATGAAATCGAGAATTACAACGTCCCCTCTGAGGCCAGCGAGGCTCACATAACCGCCGTTTATTGCCTGATAATTGAAATCCGGGGCCAGTTCCACGGTGGGGAGGGGGGTTATATCTCCTATGTTGCTATCCGGGCTACCCGAGTAAGGGTCCTGGGTATCGTTCAGGTAAATGTATGAAAGCGTTCCCATCAATATCAGCACGGCAGCGATGGTGATAGCAAACGTGGCCTTGCCTGCTCGCGATGGCCTGCTTTCTGCTGCAGCCGACAGTTCGCGAGATTTTGATTTATTATTTCTTCTATTGTTGCCCATATTAGAAAATAATAATCACTGCATTATAAGAATTTCCCCATAAAACAGCACATTCTCCCAATTCAACAACCGAAATGTTGAAAATCCGTAAGCATTCAGTGAAATGAAGTAATAACGATTGTAGATTTACGACGGACGACATTCTGCCAGCAAATATCTAAAATCTAAAATCTAAAATCTAAAATTTCAAAATACTGAACTCTTACGAAAATCCCCAAAATTTATATACTCATCTTCTCTCCCCAAGAACAGTGGTGGAATAGATGAAATTATTTGAAAGACTCAGCAGTGACAGGAACGGAGCGGTGGAAGGGCTGCCTTTACAACTGATAATCATGGTTGCAGTGGCCGCAATAGTGCTGGTGATTGTGCTGGGATGGCTCGCGCCCTGGCAGAACAAGGCGGACCTCAATTCCCTGACGGCATCGCCGCAGACCGTGGCGAACGATGAAGAAATTACAATAGTCATCACGGCCTGGGACACCAAAGGCAATCATCTGGAAGGTGTTGTGATAGAGATGTCGGGCTGTAATGTGGGTACCCAGGTTCTGACCACAGGGGCGAACGGTACGGCAACCTTCACGGTGACGCCGTCCATACCACCCAACACCACGAACAACATCAACATCGTAGGTAAATTCACCGGAACAGTTTACACGGAGAAGACCGCATTCGTGGTAGTATCCTGATGGCTATGTCCAACCCTGGCCGATTCAGGCACGATGAATCCGCAGTGGAAGGCCTGCCGATGACCCTGATAATATCCATGGTCATCCTTGCAATCACGGTTCCGCTTATTTTCGGCTCGCTGCGGGCCTACGACCGCGGAAGGGTGGAAGCTGAACTGACAACCGAGATAGATAATTTCATCAGCATGGCCCAGCTAGTTTACACTTCCGGCCCGGGCAACAGCGCAGTCGTTGAATTCAATGCGGTAGGGGGCAGCATGACCCAGATTGATTACATCCATTTCGGAGACGAGATCGGAGGCGAACTGGCATCCACCATAAGGTACAGGTTGCAGGGCCAGCAGGAAAAGATTTATGCAATTACTTCTCCGAACGTTCCGATGCTCTCTGCAGAATACACGGCTTTCCAACTGTCGTCCGGAACCCATATCGTTCTGGTGGAGTGCATAATGGGGGACGATGCCAGGGCGACGATATGCATGAGTCTGGCTCAGTGAATCGAGATATTAAAATGTATAATCCGATTCAGTGAATCGGGGTATTAAAACGTATAATCTGATTCAGTGAATCAGAAAAACCACATGTTAAACCCGGTTCAGTGAACTGAATCATATTCACAGTTCATTTTGGAGAGTTGTGTCTTCAGGCCCGCGACCCTTTCCAGTTCGATTATGGCCATGGGTTTTTTATATTTCCCGGCCACCCTGCAAATGCCCTTTGCCATCCAATATTCCCTGGCACGTTCCAGTTGCCTGTACCCCGGGAACCGATTCACCAGCCTGTCCCACTCCAGCACAAATCCCTCCGGTGTTTCGGCCCGGAAAATATGTTTTGAAAATCGCTTCTGGCTGTTGCCCTGGCGAATCATGTCCAAGGTGGATACGTACTTGCAGTACGCGGCGGTGTAATGCTCATCGTCCATATCCAGTGCCACGACGGATATCCCGACCTTGCTGGCCGTGTCCAGAGCCACGGAAAAGCAGGGCGGCGGTTTAACTACTTCCCCATAATCGGAAAGCCCCCTCATGTAAATTATTTCCTCGATGTTAACCGGTCCAGTGCGGGATTTGGAAATAATATCCATTTCCCCCAAGGCCCCGAGTCCCTCTCTGTTCAGGGAAATGGCCACTGTATCGGGCCGGATGCTTTCAATCAGGGCTGCAATTCTCTGCCCTTCCGAGACGAGCCCCTTAACAGCCCCAGTAATAAAAATTTTCGAATCCATCACACCCTCTCCTCTATCAGGTCCATGACTTTTCTCCTGTCGCGGGCCTTCCTCAGTTCCTCGCATCCCACAAGCGGCGTGCCTTCGATATTCACTCTTTCGCCAAGCCTGTCTACGAATATCACCGAACGCTTTTCAAGGATTCTCGACAGGTTTGCAATTGCCCTGGCGCGCTTGTCCAACCCAGCTCTTTTCTGGTCAACGCCGGTGAACAGCATCACATCATCATCGGTGGTCACGGCATCGAACGGGCATCGGGCCGTGGGCATCACCGAATAACCTATCTTGTTCAGGTTGGTGAAAATCTCCCTGGCGATGCCGTCAAAATTATCTGCCGGCCGCTCACGTTTTTCCGGCCGATAGTTCAGCGGGTCCAGGGGTAGTATCAGTTCCACGCCCAGCCCCTCTTCCAGCCTCATGGCCACCTCCAATTTTGCGTTCATACCGTCTTCATACATCCTTATGCTGCGCCTGCTGACGCCTGCTATATCGGCAAGATCCCCTAGGGAGAGTCCGCCTTCCCTGGCCCTTTTCAGAACTTCAGAATCTATGTCCACATAGAAACCACCGCTGGCCGCATAGACCATGGGTACAATCCCCTCCTCAACAAGATCCAGGAATGTCTGATATGAAATTAGGGGTATGCCAGACCTTGAGTAAGTTACTCCGTCTTCAATGATGTCATTTCCGGATTTCAGCGCTATCAACATGGGGCAGGCATCCAAGGCATTCGACAGGGTTTTCATGCCACTCAACATCGACTCACCCAGGGAATTGGCATTGGTGATGACTTTTAGCACAAGAATTGTGGAATCTTTTCTGGCCACCATGTCGAATCCGGCGTGAACAAGGTCCTTCGGATCCGAAGCCGCGAACCCTGTTCTCAGAAGGGTTGCGTGTATGGCCTTTATCAATTCATCCCTCGATTTCATGGCTCGGAAAAGGTTCGTACTTCCTTATAAAACTTCCCGGTTATAAAAACACTTAATTCGCCCCACTGCAATTTTCGGATCCAATTGTCGGAAATTATGGTTGGATACAAATAGCTTAAATACGGAATATATAGATAGATTTAAATATTGTATGGCTTAATTCCCCACAACGGGATGGGCTCTATGTCTATCAGTAATATCTCAATACTCTTACCCGCTCTCGATGAAGCAGAAACCATCGGGCGGGTAATAGATAAAATCCCAATGAAAGAACTGGCCTCCATCGGCTACAATGTTGACGTAGTCGTGGTGGACGGTCACAGCAAGGACATGACCTGCGAAATCGCTCAATCCATGGGCGCCAGGTTGCTGAAACAGAAGGGGATAGGAAAGGGCAACGCCGTTCAAACCGCTTTTGACAATTTCGATGGCCGCTTCTTATTCATGCTTGATGCCGATGACACTTATGACCCGAAGGAGATACTAAGAATGCTCCCCCATCTGGAGAACGGCGATTTCGATGTAATGATGGGCTCGAGGCTCAGGGGCAGCATATCCAAAGGGGCAATGTCCCGCCTGAATTTCATCGGCAACGTCGCGCTAACCAGAACAGCCAACATCCTTTTCCCCAACGGACACCAGGTTTCCGACCTATGCACCGGCATGTGGGGCTTCACGGATGAAGTAATTCACGCTCTTGATTTGGAAGCGAACAGTTTCGATATAGAGGCGGAAATGTACGCCAAGTGCGTCAAATCCGGCTTCAATGTCGGAGAAGTGAACATATCCTACGGAAAAAGAACCAACAGCAACAAGCTCAGCGCCCTGAAGGACGGGGCAAAGATCTGGTTCAGACTCCTCAAGGAATATGTCAATCAGTAAGCAATGCTAACTTATCAATCAATATTTTAATGCCGGCAAAGCGTGATTGAGGCAGTCCGAATTTTTCTCGATTTCCAGTATATCCAGGCTTCCGCTCAGCCCGTCGTAATATGCGACATTGCTGATGCAATTTTCGGATTTACCGGACATCAATTTCATGGCCTCTCTGACCTGAAGCGCGCCTATGACGCTGGTGGTGGTTATGTCGGCGGCAATTTTCGGGATGAAAACCGAAACATCATTTCCTGTGCAGCTGAACCTCTGCTCCACGATTCTGCTGTGGCTGCGGTTCATGCCGCATTCCAGGCAAGGCGTGTCCGGCGGAATAACCACCTGGACCTTGCCCCTGAACCCGTCCATGGCCCCGTCGATGTAAGGCACCCCGAAGTGACAGCAGTGGGAATTTATATATAACCTGGCCAGGACATTGTCCAGGCATCCCAGCACGAGGCTGAACCGTCCGATGAAATTTTCTCCCTGCTCCTGGATGGTCGAAGTTATGGCCTTCACCCGCACCTTTGAATCCAGTTTCCTCATTCCGGCGGCAACGATCTCCGCCTTGAGGCCCCGTTCGGTCGCATCGATTTCCTGGAAAAAAAGGCATCTGGCAAGGTTTGAGTTTACCACCCTGTCCATGTCGACGACGGTGATGTTTCTGAACCCGGACAGAACCAAGTTCTTTCCCACTTCGTTGCCTATCGCGCCCGCCCCAACCATCAGAACCTTGGCCCCGGCAATCGCTTTCATGTCCAGCCAGCCGATTCTTTTGGCCCTGTCAAAACGGTCTACGTCTTCTTCACCCGGAATTATGGTCTCTTCTGCCACAGTATGACCAATGCGACCGGGGTAATAGATGTTGGTATTCACAATAATAATCAAGCCATATCACAAAACCGGTCACCCCTTCAAAACGAAATTGTGAAAAAATGATATAGCGGGGAGTCGATTTGAACGACTGGTCTTCGGGTTATGAGCCCGATGGGATTTCAGGAACAGATTGCATTGACAATCTGCCATTCCTGGCTACCCCACCCCGCTATCATGTATTGTTGGTTGGGTGAGCGACGATATGGGATGGGGGGTAAAAATCTTTCCATTGAGGTGTTTCCGGTCCGAATGCCCGCGAATTCCATGGTATTTTATTCAGTTTTGAGTGCTTTTCTGCATCTTCCCGGCATCATGTTTCTCGCTTCCAGCATGAAGATTATGAAGACCCCCACAAGAGCGGCAATGAAAACCGGGAAAATCGTGTTGGAGTCCATGGTGATATTGCTGTAGCAGAGCCTCAGAGCGCCCAGGGTGAGGCCGATAAGGAATGCGACGGTTTGCGCTCTGTATTTCTCCAGGACCGCATTCAGGGCATGGGAGAACGCCAGCAACCCGATGGCGGCACCCGCTCCGAAGGCCAGAAGCTCAACGATGCGGAATTCATGGAGTGCGTCGAAAAAATATTCGTACTGGTTCATGAGGAGTAGCAATAATGCGCCTGACGTTCCTGGCAATATCATTGCAACAATCACCAGAATGCCGGTGATGAACAGAATCGGAAGTTCGTGACCGAGATTGGTCTGGTTCAGCCCAACAAGGTAGAAAGCCAGTAAGAATCCCATTGCGGCAATGGCCACGTTCTTTGCAGAGGCCAGTTTCTCAGATTTGAATAGGACAAGCGAGGAACCGAGAATCACCACAAAGAAGAATGTGAAAGTTGGAGAAGCAAGTTCCCCCAGGAAATACATCATGACATAGGACAGTGCCACGAACGATACCGCAACTCCCAAAGCCAGCGGCACCAGGAACTCAAGGTCCAACCTCTGGGATTTCGGGCCTTCCTTCTTCAGGGTGTTCCGTACCAACCTGAAACTGATGTTCCGGATTGCCCGAATCAACCTCTCGTATATGCCGAGAATCAGGGCCACGGTTCCGCCAGAAACGCCCGGAACGAGGTCTGCCACACCGACAGCCAGCCCCTTCAGGAACAGTTTGAAGGATTGTTTGAATTTCATCGGTTCACCGTTATTATATTCACAAGAACGTGTTTGGATATATCAACTTTCGCCAGATGACCCCCCTATCTTAATTCAAACAATACATTAATATTAAATATTAGTTACTATATATTAACGAGCAAGGGCAAGAGTTCGGGGCAATCCCCGGCCCTGTAAAATAGGTGATGGAATGAAAGTTAACAAATTTAACAGAGTGCGCATGATAAGTGGAACGTTTGCGGCATTGCTCGCAATCTTTTTGGTCCTTTCAATGGCCTCCACGGTCTTCGCGCAGCAAGCGGTGAACACGCCCACGCTCACTGTCGGTAACAGCGCCTACTTCGGCGGCATAACCGACATAGGTGAGGAATACCAGGACGAGATGGAGGACGCCCTCCAGGATGTCGAGGACATGGGCTTCGACGTGAAATTTGACGCCAATGGCGGAGCAGGTGCTTACGTCGGTTGGGAAGTCAAGAGCAACTCCGCAATGGTCAATAATCGCACGTGCTATGACATCGCCATAAAGGGCGCTTTCGCCATAGATTTCGGCATTGATGCCAGCGGAAGCATCGACGGCGCTCAGATAGACTACCTTCTGGAATTCGATCCCCCGCTTGACATGTACCAGTTCCCTGTGACCCAGGACGACTTTTGGTATGTTCCGGCCGAGGAAACCCTTGTCAGCGGTTCAATCACCGCCAAGGGCACCATGACCTACGAGTATGATGTCACCATGACCGGAGAGGACCCGATGAAGGACAGCAACACCACAAACCTGGCCACCGAGATTGGTAACAATGCTTTTTCAGAGATAATTCCCGGCGGGCCTCCAGAGAATTATTACGGCTATGAGTTCGGCGGAGGAACAAAGTTCACCTGCACCCAGGTAGTCGGCGACATATTCGTAATGGAATTGGACATGTCCGACATGATGGGTATGGGAACAAGGCAGTTCGATTCATTGCTGGACCCCACCACCATGATACCCAGTGTGGGCCTCCAGTTCGACGCGGCCAAGGGCATGATTAGCGGCGTTGTCATGGACGGCGTGGCCATAACCGAGCCCACCACCCAGACAGCCGTGGAAGACTTCATCAGTTCCCCGCTGAAAACTGTTACTGCCGAAACAGGCGGCTCCGCAGGCGGACTTGACATGATGATGATTATTCTGGTCGTCGTCATAATCCTCGTGGTCGTCGTAGTTGTGGTCGTCGCCATCGTGGCAAGGGGCAAGAAGACCCCGCCGCCGCCACCACCACAGCAGCCAATGTATGGACCGCAGCCGGGATATGAACAGCCGCCACCACAGTACCCCCAGCCGCAGCAGGGTCAGTACCCCCCACCACCGCCACCACCACCGGGTCAGTAAATAATCAAATTAATATGGGCGGCTTTCGCCGCCCATCCTTTCCAATTTTGTTTTGCCAGTATTTAAATCCTAATAACCGATATTCGGCCCGATGAAAGTAACGATTTTTGACGGCTACATTGACGAACCGTCGCGGCTGGGTGTCCCCCCGTACATATCGCCCTATCCAAGGTACGTTGCGGGCGCAGTAATCGCCGCCGGCCATGAACCGGAATACCTGGGCATCGACCACTGGCGGCAGGGCAAACGGCCGTCTGGCGACGTTCTGTTCATAATCTCCGGGGCGCTGGTCCCTGGCAAGTACCTGCGGACCATGCCCATGTCCGCCAATGAGCTTTCGGCAGTGATCGGCGGATTGGGAATTGAAACCCATGTCTGGTATTCATCGGAACCCCCGCAGGCCGTTGACGGTGCCGCGCATGTCTGGGGCTGCGACCCGGATGCGTATATCCATGACTTACTGACTGACGGTACACCGAAGAAGCGCCGCCGCACGCCGGAGGAATGGGCTTCCTGGCCGGTGCTGGGCGTCCCAATCATCAGAGAGCATATTGATTATCCTCAACCTCTCATAGCCGAACTGGACATGTCCTACGGATGTCCGCATTACATCTCCGGCGGGTGCAGTTTCTGCACTGAACCGCTGTTCGGCGAGCCAGTATTTCGAGACGAGAAAGACGTCATAGCGGAAATCAAGGCCCTGCTCAAAGCCGGTTGCACCAATTTCCGGCTTGGCGGTCAATCGTGCATTTTCAGCTACAAGGCTCTGGGTGTGGGGGAAACAGACCGGCCGAAGCCGAACGTCAAGGCCATTTCAACCTTCTTCAAGGGGGTGTCCCAATTGCCCGGCATCAAGGTTCTTCACACGGACAACGCGGACCCCGGAATTATTGCCAGTCATCCGGAGGAAGCGGAAAAAATTCTCGAAATTATTGTCAAAACATGCACTTCCGGGAATCTTCTGTCCCTGGGCATGGAGAGCGCCGACCCCCTGGTGGTCGAAAGGAACAATCTGAATTCCACCGCAGATGAGGTGTTGGCAGCCATCAGGGCCATAAACAGGGCCGGCAGCGAGATAGGACCAACCGGATTGCCGAAGCTCCTTCCGGGCCTGAACATCCTGGCCGGTCTGGAGGGCGAGACCGCGGAAACGTTCGCCATCAACACAGATTTTTTGAAAAACGTGCTGAATTCGGACCTTCTGCTCAGAAGAATCAATATCCGTCAGGTGGCCCCCACAAGAAAATTGTTCATCAAGCCCGGGAACAAGAAATCATTCATCAGGTTCAAGGAATGGGTGAGGGATGAAATCGATCCGGTGATGCTGGACAGGGTGGCGCCCACCGGAACAGTCCTGGCGGATGTGTTCGCCGAGGTAAAAATCGGAAAGATCATGTTCGGTCGCCAGATAGGCACCTACCCCATACTCGTGGGCATACCCCAGAAGATCGAACCTGGAATATTTCTGGATGTGAAAGTCACTTCACACGGCAGCCGCAGTCTCACTGCGGTCGAATATCCTCTGGACATCAATCATTGCGAGCTTTCGGCCATGGAAGCGCTCCCCGGCATCGGTAGGAAACGCGCCATCCGTATCTTCAATGCCAGGCCGCTGAAAGGTACGGGAGACCTGGAAAATGCACTGGACGAGGCCACACTTGCGAATGCGATTATCGATTTCGTGAGGTTTTGAACCTTCTGGATATCAAAATAATTCCCATGATTCCCATTATGCCGAGGAACGGCTGCCCGAATTCCGGGACGATGACCATGGCCAAGTCAGAACTTGATTCCAGCGAATATCCGTAACCCGAGGAATAATCCAGGTAAGCCCAGTTGACAATGGTACCACTGCCTGTGGTGGCATTGACCGTCACAGTCACGGTGATGGAATGCGTTCCGGGTGCTATGCTCGTAAAGTGCCAGTACAGTGTCAATCCCGTAATCGAATCGGGCGCCGGGTTCGCTGATACGAATGTCACGCCTGCAGGCAAGGTGTCGTTGATCCACACCGAGCCAGCATTGGCGGTTCCGGTGTTATTGTAATAAATCGTATAGACGATAGTACCACCAGCGGTTGTCTCGGTAACATCCGCGACCTTCTCCACGGTGATTTGCGGACGTACGCAGGTAAAGCTTGCCTGGGCCATGCTTGAACCCATCGGTCGCTTCAATGCATCATGGTACACTAGGCCGACATTGTTGGTCACCACTTCGCCGTCCGCCGGAATCTCGTTTACTTCGACCGTTACCGTAATGAAGTTGGTGGTGTCGTGAACCACGCTGTTGAAGTACCAGACAAGGTCCTGGCCGGAAATGCTGGTCGGTGCAGGGTTGGAAGATATGAAATCCACGCCAGCAGGCAATGTGTCATTTACCCAGACATCCTTGGCATTTCCGTCGCCCGTATTATTGTACCAAATCGTGTATGTGACATATTGTCCAGGTTCTGCAGTCAGGGGAGTGACGGTTTTATCCACGTCCATTATGGGGCGCTTTCTGTCGTTCGGAGCACCAGGCGTGGGGCCTTCCGGCACGAGCCAGGCATTGTTCGAGATGTACCAGTCGGTTGCATCGCTGCCTGTGTCAACCGGGTAACCGGTATCTTCATGCTTGAACCGAGACCAGGTCTGGCCCAGGGCCATTACCGGGTAGGTCGTCGCGTCAATTATTGTTGCACCGCTTTGCAGCGTGACAGTCGCGCCACCATCTGACAGGCGGTTGTTCTGCGTCATCTGGGCGACGTAGTATTCTGTACCGGAACCCCAGGCCCCGATGATGGTTCCGGTCGGGAACGTGTAGATAGGGGTGGCAAAATTGCTGTAAATGGTCCACCCGCTGACGTCCACTGCGGTGTCCGTCGGATTGCACAACTCGACCCACTCGGGATTCGGAAGAGAACAAATCTCGTTGATGACGAGCTTCGCCCATGGGGCGACGACCGTTATTGTGGCTTGGGACGAGGAACCGGGCATTGACTGGCCTGCCGCGTTCTTGTAATCGAGCGTTGCTGTGTTCATGAGAACTGTACCGGGCACTACGCCCAACCCGACCTGCGCCTGCAATACTATCGAATACTGACCGGGTGCAACGTTCGTGAAATACCAGTACTGGGTCTGACCGATTATGGAACCGGGTGCGGGTGATGCGGAAACAAATGTCAGCCCGGCGGGCAGCGTGTCATTGACCCATACATTGCCCGCGTTGGCAAAACCGGTATTGTTGTAATATATCGTGTATGTGACCATGTCCCCGGGGCTGACAACGGCAGCATCCGCAATTTTTACAACTGTTATTTCAGGAGCCAAGTCTGCAACCGTAACGTCCCACGTATCACTCGATGTTCCCATGGGTCTTGACAACTGGTCTGTATACGCCAACTCTGCCAGGTTTGTGAGAACAGTGCCAACCGGTACACTCAGGTCTATTATTGCCGTAATCGTGAAGGAATGCGTGCCAGGTGCAACGTTGATGAAGTGCCAGCGATAGGTATTCCCCAGCACGGAATCATACGGAACACTTGACGAAACATAGCTCATCCCAGCTGGCAATGTATCGTTCACCCAGACATTCCGGGCATTGCCGTCTCCCGTATTGTTATAGAATAATGTAAAGGTAACCTGGCCGTTGATCGGGGCCGTGCTGGTATCTCCAATCTTATCTATATTTATGATTGGCCTTCGCCTGTCGTTCGGAGCGCCCGGCGTGGGGCCTTCGGGCACGGTCCACGCATTGTTGGAGGTATACCAATCGTTCGCGTCGTTATCGGTATCCGTCGGCATACCATATGTAGCATTCTTAAATCGAGACCATGTCTGGCCCAGGGCCATTGCCGGGTAGGTCGTTGCGTCTATGATTGTTGCGCCGCTTCGCAGAGTGACACTCGTACCCGTATTTGGCAGGCGGTTGTTCTGCGTCATCTGGGCGATGTAGTATTCTGTACCGGAACCCCAGGCCCCGATGATGGTTCCGGCAGGGAACGTGTAGATCGGGCTGGCAAAACTGCTGTATATGGTCCACCCGCTGATGTCCAGTGCGGCGTTCGTCGGGTTGCACACCTCGACCCACTCGATATTCGGAAGAGAACTAATCTCGTTCAAAACAACATTATCCCCTGCCGGTGAGCGCGTGCCAGTTAGAGGGTAAACAGAGCCAATACCAGACGAGTCGAGGGGCGTGCCCATCTCATCATGGCTTCCCTTCCAATCCTCTGTCGATATGTAAACCGTGAAGCTCTGGCCCGGGGCGATTCCCAGGGTTGTCAGACTGACAGCGCCCTCCATCCTTGTCCAGTCCAGGGCTGCGCTAACATTGTCGACGAACGCCCACCCTGTTGGCAAGCTTGCCGGATCATACTTATAAAGCTCGCTCGCAAGAATGCGGTTGCCCTTGCCCGACACCACTATCGAGTAATCTATTCCCCACCCGCCTTTGAGGTTCAGGCCAGTCTGAACATCATCATCCGTGTTGAGCAAGACATATACGAGATCGTCGCCCTTCTTTTCGACATGCTTGCTTTCAATTCGCCCGATGTATATCGAGACATTTTTTCCGGCATAGGGCTCAGGGAGACCTGCGGGTATGGTGGTGTTGAGCCACAAGTCGGTGCCACCCGGATAATCCGCCCAACCGTCGCCGTCGATATCCGGTAAATTATCTGTCGTGATCATCTGCGGGTCAGGAATTCCGTTGTTGGTGAAATCCAGGGGGTAGGGGTCCATATCGTTCGGTATGGTATCCCTGTCCGAATCAGGCATTGGAACAGAAACTATATCCGCAGGCCTGTGGCGCAGAACCGGCATGGTCGAACCGCCCAGCATCCTGCCCGAAACAGATAGATAAACAAACAACTCACCATCAAGGACAGCTCTGGCCTCGGCAAGATCCACATTTGCATTTGCCAGAGTTCCGTTTCCAGAGGGTTTCTGGTCGTTGATGTCATCAAGTATTCCGCCGAGACCCACCCAGTCCCCGAACGCGCCGTCCACCGCCATGCCAGCCGGTTGACCGATATTGTGCCTTGTCATCCTTCCGGTCTTCACCTGGCTCACTGCCCCGTCCACGTTCAGACCGTCGAGCAGGATGTCCCCGGTCTTGCCCATCGTTCCGGTTCCGATATTGGCGCTGACGATGAAGTTCATGTCCGCACCCACCCGCATTTCCAACGGGTTTCGCAGCAGAAGCCTGACTGTGCTGTTGTCCAATATGATGAAATCCAGCGGTATGGTGTTCTCACCGGAATCAATTATGCTGTTGGCATTTGCATCCAGATGAAGCGACATGGCCGAAACGTCGGTCGGCCCAAAACCGTCAAGCGTGAAATTGAAACCTCTGAGCACAGAATCGGTACCGTGGCATTGCAAGGCCGCGGACAGCATGGGAACGGTGCCCGGTGACACGATGTCCGGGGCGATGTCCTGAACCAGAGCGGTGATGGAACCGGGTTTCGCGGAAATAACAAAGTCAGATAGGTCCGAATCTCCGAACTCATCAAGCGATAGCAGAACCATTCTGGCTTCATCTTCGGAATATTCCGAGGCCCTGGGAACCGGCATCCTGATCTCTATCATTGCCCCCACAATCCCTATCTGGGCGCCGCCGAAATTCGTGAATCCGTTCCAGTTGTCTCTCCCCGCGGCATCATCGAACACCATGCATCTGGAATATTTTCCGGCATTATCCCACCCGTAAAGGTCCACAGCAAGGTCCGCGCCGAGCCCATATGCAGCATAACCGGTATTTTCATCCCCGTCCAGGTCAACAAGGCCCAGTATGGTATCAACGCTGCCGTTCGAACCGGCAAGAGCGTCACCGCCGAACTCCAGGAAAGCAAAAACAGAATTGGTATCGAACACCGCCTTTGCCCCGATGATATTGATTCCGGGCTTTGCCTGAACATCCAGGTAAGAATCAGTGTATGTGGTATATTTCTCCCAGTCAGAGAAATTTCCATCAATGTTTATGGGCATACTCGGCCCGCTGTCGAACATGCCGGACAGTGCCGGCAGTATGGAAATCATTATCACGAGAATCACAACCAGGGCAATCCTGTACATTCTGATCTGTCTGCGCCTCATCTTTTGCAGGGTCGCAACCCGTGTCGGCAAGCCCTGTGCCAGTCCATTGGTCAAACCATTGGTCATTCCGTTGGTGAGCCCGTTGGTCCTCCCCATCCCGTTTACCATTCCGTTTGTCATTCCGTTGGTTCTTCCGTTGGTTCTTCCGAGCCCGTTTGTCATCCCATTGGTCCTTCCAAGACCATTGGTCAGGCCGTTAGTCATGCCCCGGCCTTTCCTGCGTCGGGAAATGAAGTCATTTTCCAGTCCGGACTCGGCGGCATGCTCCTCTTCAAGCATGACAAGCATCTCACCGAGTTCTTCTATCTCTTCTCTGTCGGGCTGGGAAATCGGTTCTGGCACGATTTGCTCAAAATCCCCGCCCTCGACAACCAGCATATCGCATATCCGGTCGATTTCCATGTCCAGGGCATCCAGCTCGGTAAGAACGCCGTCGTCAGCTTCATACGAATCCACCTCAACCAGCATCTCGCTGAGTTCTTCAATTTCTCTGTTTATTTCAGTAGGTCTTGGAACATCGTGCTCCAGCGGAGTGTCGGCCGATTGTTCGTCGGCCAATACCAGCATCTCATTTAGTTCATCGATCTCATTCCCCGCTTCCTCGGAAAGACCGATGTGCTCGGGCAACGGAATCTCCCCGTCGGTCAACACCAGCATATTGTCCAGTTCATCAATTTCATTCCTTGCCTCCTCGGAAAGTTCGGTCTGCTCGGGCAACACCAGCATATTGTCCAGTTCCATAATTTCGGCATCGATTGTTCTGGGTGTATCCTCCTCGAAGGCCAGGTCGCAATTCGGACAGAGCGTCGCACTGGCTGAAACGAGACTGCCGCATTCGGGGCAGATGAACAGTTTCTGTTCGGCTTCTGTTTCCGCGACAGATTGCGCAATCGGTTCTTCATCTCCCACATCATCCGCGAACTCCAGTCCGCAGTTGTTGCACAAACCACTGGATTGGGAAATGAATGAGCCGCACCCCGGACACATGAAAAGTTCGTCCCTTTCCCTGTACCAGAAATCGTCATGCTCTTTCTCCTTCCCGAAATCAAAACCGCATTTTCCGCAGGCTGCAGCATCCGGCCCGAGCGGTTCCCGGCAGTTCGGGCATACCCGTGTCACATCTTCTTCGGGTAGGTGCTCGGATTCTTTTTCGAACTCTGTACCGCAGTTATTGCACCTTCCCGCATCCTCCGCCAGGAAGCTGCCGCAACCCGGGCACATGAAAATCCCCCCCTCTTTCCTGTACCAGAATCCGTCCCTGTCCAGCGGGCTTTTGCAGATGCTGCAGGATTCCTCTTCCTGCGTTACGGCGGCACCGCATTCAGGGCAAATGTGCCCCTCACTTATTGGTGCATCCTCTAGCTCTTCCTCGAACTCCACACCGCAACCATGGCATTTTGAAACACCCGCTGTCAGAAAAGTTCCGCACATAGGGCACATGAATAACGATTTTCTTTCCTTGTACCAGTGCCCGTCAGGGGCTGTATCTTCCTCTTCTTGGGCCTTTTTCACTTCCGGGATATCTATGCCGTTCTTCCCGACCTCCAGTTCTATCTTTTCTGTATCCGTCAGGTCAAAGCCGCAAATGCTGCATCGCTCCCTGCTGCCTTCCACCGAGGCACCGCATTCAGGGCACATGATGAAATTTTTCTCTCCGAAATTTGACTCCAGGCTGTCGAACTCGGCAACAATGAGATTTGACAATTCATCGGCGACCTGCTCCTCGGAACCCGCTTCCCTGGCTGTTTTTCTGTCAATCCTCGCCCCGCAAATTCCGCAATCGGTTTTGTCCTTGCTGACAAATGAGTTGCATTCCTGGCATACCAGAAATCCCAGGTCTTCATCATTCTTCATCTCCTCGATGGCATTCATAAGGCCCTGGCCGAGCATGTTTTCTCTGTCTTTCTCCGAGAACACTCTCCCACATACCCCACACATATCGGATTTGACATGCACCGGAACACCACAATCCGGACATTTCGAAACCACATTCTCTGTTTTCATCATTGCGTGCTCGTCAGTATGTACGGCCATTTTCACAGGGGCGGCACATATAGGACATACGGTCGCGTTCTTGTCAACAAAAGCACCGCATTCAAAACAAAGCCAGATGTCGAAATCATCCTGGAAATCAGTCTCCAAGGCTTCTCTCGATACGCCCAATTTATCAAGCACCACATTGATCGTATCGGCCTGTATGGCGGTTTTTGCCACCCTCTGCCCTTCACCGGCATCTGCAGATCTTTCAATCGGAACCAGTTGGTCCGAGAAAGCTCTCATTTCCGGGTCCGAGAAGAATGATTCGGGCGCCACATAAATCCCGGCAATGTTTTTCGCCCCGAGCTTTGCCAGATTCTTGCTCAAAAAATCATATGCCAGGATCTCTCCGAACAGGCCCACCATGGTGGGAAGGGCGTCTGTTATCATCGCGCGCTTTGTGAATTTTGCCGTCAGCCCCATCGCTTTATTCACAGCCATATTCACATTTACAAGACCGCGTGCGCAGTACAATATTCCGGACTCTTCCTCAACACCAACGATACTTCGTGCCTTGTAAGCTTCCCAATCCACAATCACCAATCTTTCCCTCTCATCCTCCGTCAGCCCCTCCGAAAGCCGGCCGCTTCCGGGGCCGGCGGTGACCACTATGATTGCATAACCCTCTTTCAATGCCCGATTAACAATGGCACTCAGGTTTCCGTGGTCTCCGGGCAGCGCAAAGCCAGTGCCGGAAGCAGCCAACGCGTTTCTCAGGTCATTCTCATCATGGCTCATTCATTGCCTCAGTAGATTATTTCCTCGTGGTCTATCTCGATTCCGGACTTGGTAATCAGGAACGGGTGTTTGTACGGCTCGTGCTTCGTGAACCGCATCTTGTAAATCGTTACGGTCCGGCGATATTCTCCGTCGACGTTCTCATACCCCAGCGAGATGATGGAATCCGCCACGAACTGTTCCACATCGAACCTGGTCCTCAGGTTCTCCACAGCCTCGGTTATTAGCAGGCTCGTCACGTTCTCCGCTTTCAGAAACCTGCAGAATGCGAACATCTCCCTTCTCAGTTCCTCCTGGTTTCCGTAATACAGGCCGATGGCGGAAATGGAATCTATTACGAGACGTCTGGCGCCGGTCTTTTTCAGTAACTTTGACAGAAGGTTCCTGAGATTGGCGAAGCTCACCACACCAAGGTCCAGTTCCTCGTCCAGGTCCATCTCGGTTCTTATCTCGCCGAAATCCAGCAGGTGGATCTTCCCGCCCTTTTCCAGGGCCCGGAAGTCCATGCCGTAAGCCTTGGCCGCCCTCAGTACACTGTCCCGGCTCTCCTCCAGCGTGACATATATTCCCACATCCCCGTGTTCCATAGCACCGTTGTGCACGTACTGCATTCCGAAAAGGCTCTTGGCGCTACCCGCCGGCCCGGAAAGCAGTATTACGGTCCTATCAGGAAATCCGCCCTCTGCCAGTTCATCAAGTCCGTTTATTCCGCTCTTCACTCTCATTCACTCGCCTCCGAAATATCTTGAAGGTAATTCATGCCCCACTGGCCCAAGTTCCGCTCTTACAGCATCAAGCGATGCCCTTGCCAGCGCCCTGACTGTCAGTTCGCCGTACTCGGCCGCCTCCGCATCGAGTATCGCCAGCAAGGCCCCGAGAATTCTATCGGGTTCGTTATCCTCGTCGTCGTTTTTCAGCCAGGCAATCATTTTATCATCTATCTCTGGGATTTTCTGCCATCTATCGAGCACATTTTCTTCCCCACCCCCGCAGAAACGGCCCAGTCTGGCCATGATATCCCGCACCAACGCCCCGAGGAATTTGCCGCTTCCCGCTGGGCTGCCCCCCCCATCATCCAGGTCAATCTCGATTACAATTTTTGCGGATTTCGTAGTATATTCATCCGCATGCCTGGTCCGGCCTTTTCTCACCCTCCGGTTCAGGAATCCCGCGCCGTGCAACATGGTGAGGCGCTTCACCGCGGTCGCCACATGAATCCGCATACCGGCCGCCAGCTCGCTGGCCGTGGTCCAATCATTGTTCTTCACGTAAATGAGCGTGTCAAGAACGCCGTCCGAACCCAGGACGCTCAGTTTCTTCTTCAAGTCACTCTCCATATTACCACAAACTTTACGATATATGAAACATTATCAAAAATGATACTAACGACAATATAATATATATCTTTGGGTAAATTATACACTATGTGAAATATTCAATCACAATAACTTAATATTTAACCCTGCTTTTTGGGAGTCATGCACGACGATCGGAGAATGTACGGGGATTTATCCTGGACATGGCCCATCATAAGCCCGCCGGAGAATTACGGGGAAGAGGCCAATCAATTCAGTAGCGCGATTGAAGCATGTTCCAAAATCCCGGTCAAGAGTCTGCTGAACATCGGGTGCGGCGGTGGTCACATCGATTTTCATCTGAAGAATCAATATAAGATAACCGGCATGGACATCAGCCCGGAAATGCTGGAGAACGCAATAAAACTGAATCCGGAAGCCCGTTATCTGAAAGGGGACATGCGTTCAGTAAGACTGGGGGAAAAATTTGACAGCGTCATTATCGCAGATTCCATAACGTACATGCTCTCGGAAGATGAATTGTCAGCCGCTTTCAGAACCGCATTCGAGCACCTGAAACCGGGCGGCGTGTTCTGCACCTATGCCGAGGAACTGCGCGAGAAATTCACACGAACGACTTTCACCCATGATGCCCGTACTGCCGGGGATATGGACATCATTTTGATAGAACATAAATGGGACCCCGACCTGGACGATTCCACAATCGAGTTCCACTTCATCTTCCTCATCCAGGAAGGCGGGAAACTGAGGGTTGAGTCAGATAAACATACTTGCGGGCTGTTTCCCCTGAAGACCTGGAAGCGGCTGTTGAAGAAGACAGGATTTTCTGTGCGAATTTCAGAAGGCCAGTCTGGAGAGACGCTCTTCACATGCCTGAAACCCGTCGGATAATCACGCGCCGTTTGGCTTGGTTGCACCCTTCTCTTCGACGGCTTTCACCCTGGGTTGCACGGTCAATCTGAGGACGATGGCGCTTGCCAGTATGATGCAGGAGCAGAGCAGTATTGACGATGCGAATCCGACCGATGTGGCCACGATGCCGCCGATAGCGCCCCCTGCTATGGCGCCCAGGCCCACCGAGGCGTTGAAAACACCGGCATGCGAACCCTTGTGTTCGTCCTGCTCGGAACCGACCGCAATCGGAAGTTGCGTGTCGGCGATGATGGCCCAGGTGGCACCCATGGCCAAATGCAGCAATATCAGGAAAGCGACTGCACCCAATTCACTGATTGCCAGTATCGGAATTACCGCCACATAAAGGCCAAATATGAAGAATCTCGCCGTCTTGGCCAGGAACAGTAGCCGTGGCTTGTTTCCATGGTCGGAGAACCGGCCTACAGACTTGAACAGAAGGGTGGATGCCAGCGCCTGAATGAAGGATAGGATGAATACCAGTGCCCCGCCAAGCCTCAGTTCCACAATGAGGAATACGGGCGCGATTGTGAAGAATCCCACTGCCCCGATATTGTAAATGAAAGTGGATGCCAGGAACCACCCGACATATCCACCCTTGCCGGAATGTTCCCGCCTCAAATTTTTCAGATGCCCGAACCTAAAGAAGTGATGCACCCTTTCCGGAAGGTATCGGCCGCGGTCCTGGGCCCAGCGAAAAATCTGGAACAAATGTTCGTGAAACGTCTCCCTTGAAATTTTTTCCTCCGGTTCTATAATCAGAATGAAAGCCAACCATGTTCCCACAAGGGCCAGCACGGCATTCAACAGGAACAGCAGCCTGAGGGATGTTTCCAGGCCGAACCATGTCGGTGCCATTGCAATCCAGACAAAGCCAAGTGCTATTCCGGCCAGATTACCAATACCTGCAATATTGTTGAACAATCCGATCTTCTCTGACCAGTGTTCTTTTCTGAATGATTCCAGTATCAGAATGCTCATCGCGGGCGTGCTTGCCGATGCCAGCAATCCCATCAGAATGCTCGCGAAGAGAAGGCTGTGGGTGCCCACGCTGAACCCCATGGCCGTGTATGCAATTGCTCTGCCCAGGAATCCCAGGACTATGAAATGTTTCCTCCATTTCATGAAATCCGAGGCCTTTCCCCAAAAAATGAGAGAAGGAACGGCTGTGAAAGACGCGGCGATTGAAACGAGCGCCACATCGCCAACGGAACCGTTCAGGGCCAGCACTATGAATACTGGAAGCAGAGAATCGAAGCATCCACCAGCCATATTCGTCGGAAGGTACGAGTAGAACCAGTGCTCACTTTTGTCCATGACCACATCCTAGATTGCGGTAATCAGAGGCATCCCGTCGGGTGATTATCAATAGTGGATAAAAGGCTATGCTAGGTCACCCAGTTTTCATACACGTGCCATTGTGGCTACGCCCCCAGAACCCGATAACGCCAGCCCAATGAGAAAGGTATTTGTTGAAGGAAACCTTAGTCACCGGTGGTGAACAGATGACCGATATGAGAGCTGAAGCCAATTACATAGTCGAGCAGATTGACAGACATCATGAATGGTTCGGGGACTCCCTGCCCATGATAGCATCCGAGAACCTCATAAGTCCCCTGGCGAGGGAGATGCTGGTGTCGGATTTCCATGACCGTTACGCAGAGGGGCTTCCAGGCGAGCGGTATTACCACGGTAATATCTACGTGGACAAGGTCGAGAACAAGGTAATGGACCTGGCAAAGAAGCTCTTCAAATGCACCCACGCCGACGTTCGTCCGACTTCCGGAACTGTTGCCAATCTCGGCGTTCTGAAAGCCCTGGGGAAGTACGGTGACCCAATAACGCATTGCGCGTTATCGGACGGCGCTCACATCAGCACGGCAAAGTTCGGCGCCGTGGGCCTCAGGGGCCTGGTCAGCCACACTTATCCTTTCGATACGCATGAGATGAACATCGATGTTGACGGTGCCAGGCGCACGATTCTTGAAGTTAAACCGAAGATAGCACTTTTCGGCCAGTCAGTATTTCTTTTTCCCTCGCCGATCAAGGAATTGAAGGACGCGCTGGATGAGGTTGGTTGCTATGTCTGGTATGACGGCGCCCACGTTCTCGGGCTTATCGCAGGCGGCAAGTTCCAGGACCCGCTCAGGGAAGGCGTTGAGGTCATCACAGGAAGCACCCACAAAACATTCCCAGGTCCGCAGCACGGAATCGTGATCGCAAACCCCAGGGACGACAAGATGGCCCGCTCGCTCTACAGCGGCATATTCCCGGGGGTCACCAGCAATCATCATCTTCATGCAATGGCCGCACTGGGCATATCCCTTGCCGAGCATCTGGAATTCGGCGCGGAATACGCCGACCAGATAATTCGCAACTCCCAGGCACTGGGCCAGGCCCTTCACGAGGGGGGGATAAAAGTTCTTTGCGAGCACAAGGGTTTCACTGCCTCCCACATAATTGCAATCGATGTGGAAGGGCACGGCGGCGGCTCACCCTGCTCGCAGCTTCTTGAGGATTCCAACATAATCGCCAACATGAACATGCTTCCCAGGGACACGAAACCCAAGAGCCCCAGCGGAATACGGCTAGGTTCCCAGGAGCTCACCAGGCTGGGCATGAAGGAATCCCACATGTCGGAAGTGGCAGACCTGATAAAGAGAATAATAGTCGACAAGGAGCCAACCGCGAACGTGAAGAAAGACGTAATCCAGCTCAAGCGCGATTTCAAGACCATCCATTATTGCTTCAATGAAGGGCATCCGGCCTACGACCGATTCAAGCTGGTCTGAAATCTGTGCATATCCGGTTAGCTGGGTGCTGTTGCCTCCCTTACTGCACAAATGCCGAGAACGCTCAGTCCTTTAGGGCTGAGATGAATTGGCATAAGCAGTAAACTACCAGCCCAGTTAGAAACGCCAGCCACTTTAGTGATAAAGGCCGGGAACCCCCCGGTTTTTAAGTCGGGGATGAGAGGCCATTTACACGGATATAAACAAAAAAATAGACCGCCATGCACCGTACATATATCAACATCTGAAATCAAAGCTAATCGGCTTTGATAATCAGGTGCATGGCCCCTAGGTAAACTTCCAGCCCTGGCAACAAACGCCAGCCACTTTAGGGGCTGGTGGTTTGCGGGCGGTGCATGCCATTGCAGATTAATCGTTGCGACAATGCATTAGCCCCATCCGCAAATTCTGTGCTTCTAATCCGCCTCAAATAAATGCGAAAGGCTTAAATGTGCGACTTTCTTTAAGACGAAATCGTGCCAGCAGTTCTGGTACATGATTAAGGTGTTCAAGTGGAACTGGTAGAGGAACTGAACGAGAAGCGCGAACGGTACAATGCCGAGGCCGAAAAACATCGCCATCACAGGGACAAGCTCAACGAACAGACACGTGAATGGGTCAGGAAGCGGGACGAGCTGAATGCCCAGGCGAGGGATTTCATAGACGCAGCCAGTGCTCACAAGATCAGGCGCAACGAGTTAAACCAGGAAGTCAGGGACATCAAGGTGCAGAGAGACCTCTGGAACAGGAAGGTCAATGAAACGGCCGAGGCCCTGGCCAAGAAGAAGCGGGAGAAGGAGCCGCTCAAGGGCCCCCCCATTCGTGTTCTGAAGAAGAAATTGAAGGAGCTGGAACTGAAACAACAGACATCTGTCCTGAAACCGAGCGAGGAGAAGGAACTGATAGACCAGATGCGCCAGCTGAATGGCGAGATAAAGGAGAAGGAGAAGGACCTAGAAGGTGACGATGAGATAAAAACACTCCTGGCGGAAGCCACCGAGGCCAGGGAGAAGGCGGAATACTATCATGCCAAGGTGGAAGAACTGGCTGTGCAATCCCAGAAAGAGCACGATGATATGATGGAGCTCTACGACAAGAGCGACGCCGTCAGGAAGGAAGCGGACAAAGCCCAGGAAAATTTCATCAAATGCAAGGTCCAGGCAGATGAGGAACATCAGAAACACATCGAGATGATAAAGCAGGTTCACGATTACGATAAAATGCTCTCCGGAATAAGGCACAGAGATAGCACAGGAGAGCCAGGTACGGAAATGCCCACGATGATTGAGAGGAAGAGCGACAGGGACGAGGCAAAGGAGATATACGAGCGCTTCAGAAAGGGAGAGAAGCTCAGCACCGAGGACATAATGCTGCTGCAAAATTCCGGATATCTTTAATACAATATTATGATTTATATATTTATCATTTTATCACACCAGGGTAAATGTTTTTTAAATAGAAAATCACAAAAAAACTGTCTGCCGGTCGGTGATAATTTCACGAACTTATATATAAATGTTTTTGAAAAGCTATTTATATTTACGCAAATATATGGTAACTGGGGGATTTTGGGCTAGTTGTTAGAGTGCATCCCATCCCTTCTGACAAGGCTAGCCCTCCCTTCCTTTTTTGATTTAATATCAAATTAATATCACATTTACTGTAAGCAGAGGAAGTGAGGTTAGATGAATCGACAAATCGAAAACAAAACACGATTCGTCGCGACCGGCGATTGCGCTTCCGTTCCAGAAATAGTATAGCAATCGCCGACCATTCTGTCAGATCTTGCATTGCTTCGTTTCTATCATCCTTGAATATATTTACATCTGTATAGCATTGCGTTCTGCAACCAAAACAACCATTCGGTCACTCACCATCTCCTTTTCCCAGGCGGCCTCGCCCTCTCTTCCACATACCCACCACCACTACCCCAATTATGACAATTCCCAGCAGAACGATCCAGATGTGTGCTTTTCCCCCCTCCTCTTCACCGATGCTCAGAACCTGCAAGGTGCTACCAGTTGCGGCAAGGATGACCAAATCCTCACCATCGTCATTTTCTTGAGGGAACAATCGGTCATACTTTTCGGGGAATTCCAGACTCCAAAGCTCTGCACCATCCTCTCCAGATATTTCCAGTACCCTGTCTGCAGTTAGGACGCGCCAGCAATCGTTCCCATCTATTTCCGATTTAAGAAAAAAAGTATTTTCTAAATCTTCCAGGTCTATCTTGAGGTTCGTTCTCCACAGCTCGGAGCCGTCAGAACCGCTGATGGCAAAAACAGCGAATTCTGACGAATTCGATATCCCGCCGACCAGAAAGTCTGGGATTTGATCCCCGTCAAGGTGGCCCCAATCTAAAAGATAGGGGGATATCACGCTGAGTTTTGATAGATTAACAACATTGTTTTCCTGCCCACTGGCCGTATCGATGATTATCAACGCCCTAACACAATCGGATTTGGAAGCATAATGGACAATGAAACCGTCCCCGCCAACTATGCTATCTTGTGAGCTTTCAACGTGGTAGACCTCATTGTCAAAGAAATCATAGCTCCACAGTACGGACCTATCGTCAGGATCGTGGGCGGTGATGTTCCTGTCGCATGAAGTAATGATGCACGGCTCGCCAGAAGCCTGTTGGATAAGTGAAAAATGGGAAAAACCGGGCAATGACCACAGGACGAACCCCCTCTCGACATCAATTGCGCGGACCGAATCGCCCATGTAGTTATTTCCGGCCAGGAGGAGGGCATCCTTGTTCCCCATGTCGAAAATCGTGGCACCCAGGCAAAGAGTATTGATGGACCAAAGCGTCTCACCAGTTGTCCCATCAAGAGCGGCGATCATAGGAATTGGAAAAGCATAACCGGGAAACTCCGTATCCAGGTAATTAGAGTAGCTCAGGATCACGTTTAGACCATTGTCTTTCTCAACAATTCCTTTGACGGAACTCTCTTCGTAATGCCTCGTCCAGGCAATCTCTCCGTTCGACCCGTCCACAAGATAGATGGTGTCGTTCGGCTCATCATCATTGTCATCTTCCAAGACGGTCGCGAGAAGAATGTCCGCGGTCCCGTCCCCGTTGAAATCCGCGCGCACGGCGCTCCTAATCTCTCCTTCAAAGGTGATAGATTCCAGTAAGTGCAAATCAGGGGCACCGCCACCCCCGGTACCGGTCTGTGCAGCAACTACGATTGAGTTTGTCTGGGTGAAAGGTACAATAATGACGGCAGCCGTCAAAATAATCACGGCCACCATTTTTCTCCACTCTTCCCGGTTTCTTTTCATTTCCTGAGCAAATGTAACACGGTAGATAAATAGTTTCCTTTTTGATGTAAGAGTTCAGTCTTCTGAAATTTTAGATTTTAGATCTTCGATTTTAGATTTATGTTGAGAATATGTGTAAGTGGTCAATCTTCAGAAGTTATAATCCCGCAATAACAGATTTGATTATATGGCTGGCTACTGTAATCAATTCCCGCTTCAGTTAAATCAAAAAGCCATAATTTATTGTCAGAACTATGTAAACTACCAGCCCCTAAAGTGGCTGGCGTTTCTAGCCAGGCTGGAAGTTTACCCAGGGGGCCATGCACCTAATTTATCAAAGCCAAACGGCTTTGATTTCATATGCTGGCATATGCACGGTGCACGGCGGTCTATTTTTTGTTCAGAGGGGCACTTGGGAATACGGACCACTTACCGTTGTAAGAGGCTTCACATCAGTGACCTCTTACGAATATGCCACGCCGTCAATCCGTCGTAAATCTACAATCTACAATCCCCAAATCTACAATCGTCATCGTTTCACTGAATACTTACTTTTCGCTTCAAAATACACTCGCCTCCAACCATTAAATACCCTTACGATAATGCCAAGGCGATGGCAGTCACCAATGACATTATGGCGCTCCTGGCGCTGACCGACCTGTCCATTGCGAAGGGCGATTATGAGCGCGCATCACTTTCACTGAAAAGCGCACTGATCCAGGTGGAAAAAAGCACCCCCGGGGACCTGAAGCAGCGGCTGGACATAATGATGAAATTGGCAGAGATAAATCATATCACGGGGCAGTGGGTGGATGCCCTTATGTTCCTGGACAATGTTATCCGGACTGCCTCTGAAAAGAACATGGTGGGGGTGATGGGTGAGGCCCTGCTGACTTCCGGCACGATACTGTCCAAGAAGGGAAAATGGGATGTCGCCCTGAGAAAATTCGAACAGATGATAACTCTCCTCGGTGCAAGGGGCAATCACCCCCTCATGGCCAGGGCCTTTGTGGGAAAGGGCATAATCTTCTGGAGAAAAGGAAAATGCGACGAAGCGATTCTGCTCGCCAAGAAAGCCCTTCTCATAGCGGAGGATGCAGAGAACGACGATATCATGGGAAGCGCCCAATCCTTGATTGCCAGTGCCGCTTTCGATATGGGAAATTATCCGTTATCCATCGCTTCCAACGAGAAGGCCCTTCATCATTACACGCGGGCCAAGAACATCAATGAAGTAACCAGAATTTTGAACAACACCGGTGAGACTTACAAGGTCATGGGCGATTATTCCAGGGCGATAAAGTTCTTCGAAGAGGGGCTGAAAATGACGTCCGGGAAAGGGGTCCGCCGTAACCTGGGGTACCTTTTCACCAACCTTGCCGAATGCCACATAAGAGAGGGCAGGAACACGGAAGCCAGATACTTCGCCATCCTGGCCGAGGAAAACGTTGTCAATATTCAGGACGAGTATCTTCATGCCATGTTGGAATTCACCCGGGCACTGATACACGAGAATGAGGGCGAATTCGGCAAGGCAAGCGAGTTCTACATGTCCGCACTTTTGAAAATGATGTCCTTGGGAATACCGTTCGATACGGGCGTCATGCAATTAACGTATAGCCAATGTCTCATCAAGCAGGGCAAAAAAGAGGAAGCGAAAAAACACCTGGTCGATGCGGCATCATCCTTCAAGAGAGCCGGCTCTAAGCCCATGATCGAGCGGGCGGAAAACCTGCTGGCCAAGGTCGGATAGGCTTAGTGATAAAGGCCGGGAACTCCCTGGTTTTTAAGCCAGGGATGAGAGGCCATTTACACGAATATAAGCAAGAGGTAGACCGCCATGCTCATATGCATGACCCGCCATGCATCGTGCTCATATGCATGACCCGCCATGCATCGTGTACATATACCCGCATATGAAATCAAAGCTTCTGTGCTTTGATAATTAGGTGCATGGCCCCCTAGGTAAACTTCCAGCCCTGGCAACAAACGCCAGCTACTTTAGGGGCTGATAGTTTACAGCATTTCACTGATTATTGTCAATACAACAATCATTCCGCAGATCAATATCGGCAGATTGGCCAGGAAATTCTCCGAGGCCTTTTTCAGCAGTCCAGACTCTTTTTGTGTCATGTTGATTTCCTTGTTTTTATGTTTATTTTCCAATCCATTCACCCCTTTTATTCTATTATATTTTTGTTTCTTATTATTGAAAATGATAATAACGATTAACATCCCGGCAATCGGGATACCCAGTTGCTGCATTTCCGGGATGATAACGATAGCGGAGTCAGAGCTCGTTTCCAGAGAATACCCATTGCCAGTTGAATAATCCAGGTAAGCCCAGTTCACGATTGTTCCGCTTTCGGTGGTTGCGTTCACTGTCACCGTCACTGTGATAGAATAAGTTCCTGGTGCGACGTTCGTGAAATGCCAGCTCAGAGTAAGCCCGGAAATCGAATCTGGCACCGGGTTTGCGGATGTGAATGTCACACCCACTGGCAATGTATCGTTAATCCATACCGAACCGGCATTGGCGGTTCCTGTATTGTTGTAATAAATCGTGTACACGATTGTGCCTCCGGCAACAGTCTCCGTGACATCTGCGATTTTCTCCACAGTGATTTGGGGTCGTACACAAGTAAAGCTTGCCTGGGCCGTGCTTGAACCCATCGGTCGCTTCAATGCATCATGGTACACCAGGCCGACATTGTTGGTCACCACTTCGCCGTCCGCCGGAATCTCGTTTACTTCGACCGTTACCGTAATGAAGTTGGTGGTGTCGTGAACCACGCTGTTGAAGTACCAGACAAGGTCCTGGCCGATGATGCTGGTCGGCGCAATGCTGGATGAAATGAAATCAACTCCGATGGGAAGTGTGTCATTTATCCAGGCGAATTTAGCATTTCCGTCGCCGGTGTTATTGTACCAAATTGTGTATACGACATAATCCCCAGGTTCGGCTGTACTGACCGATACGGTCTTGTCCACGTCCATGATGGGGCGCTTCCTGTCGTTCGGAGCGCCCGGTGTGGGGCCTTCGGGCACGAGCCAGGCATTGTTCGAGATGTACCAGTCTGTATCGGAGTCAGAATCCTCGGGAATGCCGTCCAGCGCGCCCTTGAAACGGGAGAAGCTCTGGCCTGCATCTGTCCTTAGGTAGGTCACACGGTCCACTTCCATTCCCGCTGCGTCGATGAGCCGTACCGTGCCGCCGTTGTCCTGCAAGGAGTTTCCAGGAAGGTTGACAGTGAAATACTCGGAGCCGCTGAGCCAGGGGCCGATGCTCCCGCCGAGCGTCACGACATTGACCCAGCTGCCTCCTTGGAGCCGCTGTATGGTCCAGCCGGTCAGGTCTATGGACCCGGAAGTGGGATTCGCAAGCTCTATCCACTCCCCCACGCCTCCATCTGAGTATATCTCGTTCAGCACGATGAGGGCAGAGGGGGCCGAGACAGTCGTGGAGGCGAATGCCGAGGATTCGGAGAGTTTATTCTCATTGGCGTCGGTATAGTTGAGGAACGCCCAGTTCGTGAGGGCCGTGCCTTCTGCCACTCCACCGTCAATCGTGACAGAGATGGTGAAGGAATGGTCGCCTGGCGTGACATCCGTGAACTCCCAGTAATATGTGTTTCCCGAGAAGGAGACGAATCCTTCAGAGGAAGATGAGAAGGTCGTCCCGGTAGGCAGCGTGTCATTCACCCAGACATACTTTGCAGTGCCGGAACCGGTGTTGTTGTAGTATATCGTGTATGTCAGCGTGTCGCCCACAGCAGCAGTGCTCTTGTCCACAACCTTCCCGACAGTGATTATCGGCGCGGTCACGATGGTATCAAACGTGCTGCTGTCAGGCGGTATGTTCGCCCCTGCGCCGTCCTTCGCCTCGACCGTCAGTGTGTTCGTGAGCCCCGTACCGTCAGCCAGGCCAGTATCGACAATGACGCTCATCGTGATCTTGTATGAGCCCGGCGCGACGTCCGTGAAGTACCAGGTGTATGTGCTGCCTGAGAACGATGTGAAAAGGGGGCTCGATATATCGAAGGCCGTGCCAGCAGGTATAGTGTCATTGACCCATAGATTTGCAGCGTTCTCGGTGCCAGTCACATTATAATACAACTCGTATGTGATGTTGTCACCCGGGTTGGCCGCGGTCTTATCGCCCGTCTTCCAGGCCGAGATGCTTATCGCCCTGATAAAGGTCGATGCAGAATCAGAGATCCCTACCATCTTCCTGCCCAGCTGGTCAGTGTAGTTCAGGAATACCCAATTGGTCTGCGTGCTGCCTGCTGGTGCGGTATCGAGCACTATAGCCGTGATTGTGAACGAATGGTCGCCGGGGGCGACGTTCGTGAGTATCCAGCGGTATGTGCCGCCTGCCGAAGAGGCATAAGGCACGCTGGACGAATCGAACTGCACGCCGCTTGGCAGCGTGTCGTTTATCCACACATAGTCAGCATACCCCAGGCCGGTGTTGTTGTAATATATCGTGTAGGTGATGTAATCGCCAACCGAGGCGGAGGCCTTGTCCACGGTTTTCACCACCGTTATCCACGGCCTGCGGCGGCCGTTCGCCGCACCTTTAGATGGTAAATCAGATGTATACCAGTCGCCTGCGGCATCGGTGTCCGCGGGCTTGCCGGTGAAGCCGTCCTTGAACCTGGCATGGGTCATGCCGGAGGTCGGAATCGGGTATGTCGTCAGGTCAACCACCGTGCCGGCGGCGTTCACGAGGCGGAGCCTCTTCTGGCTATCGTCCAGCACACCGCTCAGGTCGACGGTCAGGTACTCGCCGCCGCTGCCGAACGCGCCCACTGACGTGCCCACAGGGAAGGTATATATCGTGTTGTAGTTGGCACTCGCCCCGCGCTGGACCTGGATGCGCCAGCCGGAAATGCTTATGCTCCCCGCGGTGGGGTTGCAGAGCTCCACCCACTCGGCGGCGCCGAAGGCGGAAATCTCATTAATCACAACATTGTTCCCGGCCGGCGAACGCGTGTCGGTCAGCGGAAACACCGGCATTGCCAGGTCGTCCGAGTTCACACCTATTGTTGTTTCATCATGGCTGCCCTTCCAGTCCTCGGTCGAGAGATAGATTGTGAGGTTCTGGCCCGGAATTATTCCCAGTGTCAAAAGCGGCACCGAGCCTTCCATCCTGCTCCAGTCCAGTGCGGCAGAAACATTTTCCACAAAGGCCCAGTTTGTGGGCTGTGCCGGGTCATGAACGTACAGTTCGCTCGCAATGATGCGATTGTGCTTACCAGTTATGACCAATGTGTAATCAATTCCGTGGCCGCCTTTCAGGTTCAGGCCGGTCTGTGCATCGTCATCCGAATCGATTAATACATAAATCCGGTCCTCTCCGAACTTCGGCGTATACTCTGCCGGCTCAATGGGCCCGATGTAGATGGAAATGTTCTGGCCCGCATATGGTACTGGCATGCTTGCCGGAATTGTTGTATTCAGCCACCAATCCTCGCCGGGGTAATCTGCTTTGCCGTCATCATCGTAATCTGCCTGGTTGTCCGCGGTCCTCTCCTCTGCGTCCGGCACACCATCGTTCGAGAAGTCAAGCGGGTAAATGTCAATGTCGTCCGGAACTCCGTCCCGGTCCGAGTCGCGGGATTGCGACGGCGTAACCGGGCCGGGCCTGTAACGGAGCGTGGGTAGGGATTCGCCCCCGAGCATGATTCCGCCCACAGTGACTTGGAAGAACAGCGAGTCAATTCCCGAAGCGTCGTTCGCCATGGCAAATCTGGCGCCGACAAGGTCGATATTGCTGTTGATGAAAGTTGCATTCGCCCTCTCTGTGATAACATCGTCAACCGGGTCCGGAATTTCCTGTACCGTGTTCCAGTCCCCGAACGCCCCGTCGATACTGAGTTCACCAGGCTGGCCGACATTGTGTAGCCTTGTGTTTTGATTAACTGCCCGGGGTTCTCCGTGTGTTCCGGCGGCTTCCGCCAGGCTGATGCCCAGGGTCTTACCTGCTGCGGTTGGCGGTATATCTGCCTCGAGCGTCATTGTAAGTGTGGTGTTCACTGCCAGAGCGGTCGGATGTGTGAATGTGAAATTCAGGCTGTGATTCGATATGGATATGGTGGCCGGAACAATCTGGCCGTTGGAGCCCCTCAGGACCGGATTCTGCACATCTGTGATATTGGCCGTTCCGGTGATGTCGAATCTCAATTCCGTAAAAATGCTGTCCGCGTCCGAATGCGAGCTCAGTACCAGCTCGCCAAGCGTGATGCCGACCGTTCCTGGTTGGATGCTGTCCGCGCCTCCATGCTTGAAGGATGCGACCATGCCGCTCGGTTCCGGCGTCATCAGATAATCGGTGATATCGCCGTTTCCGTCTGAATCCACGCTCATCAGGAGGGTCTGCGGTTCACTCACACGCTGTGCCATGTCCCTGGGAATGCGGATACTGGCTTCCAGTCTCCGACCGATGTTATGTGATGATATCGTGCCAATGCTGAAGAAACCGTTCCAATCATTTGCCTCCGCCTGGTCGTTGAACCTGAGCAGAGTGGAGCCCATGACCGTTCCGTTCCAGCCATATATCTCCGCGGCCAGGTCTACACCGATGTTTCCCAACCTGTAACCCGTGCCCATGCCCGGGTCGATGTCCACGAATGCCCAGATTGAATTAACCCCGCCATCCGAAACAGCGAACGCATCCGCCCCGGACATGACGAACAGGCTCAGCATATCACTCTCCAGTGTCATTCTCGATTCCAGAATTCTGAGTTCTGGGTCTATGGAAGGTTCTTGCAGAAAATTGTAATAGCCGTCAATATCATTCCAGTCCGAGAAATTACCATCTATCTGCATCCTGGTCATCTCGTCCTGGACCATGAGATTCCCCATCATGGAGATCATGAGCACAATTGTAACGAACAGGACCATGGCAGTTAATCGGTAGCGCCACATTATGCGCTCCCTGCGTTTCTGCCTAAGCCGTCTCAGGGAACCGGTGCCGTTCACCAATCCCTCGCCGTTGACGAGTCCGAGACCGTTCACCAGGCCGCCGTTTATGAGGCCAAGTCCGTTACCGTTAATCAACCCGTTTCCGTTTATTCGCCCCTCGGTAAGGCCGTTGGTGAGGCCGTTTACCTTGCCGTTGACCCTGCCTCTTGAAAGTCCGTTGACCTTTCCCCTCGATAGCCCGTTGACCCTGCCCCTTGTAAGTCCGTTGACCTTCCCCCTCGATAGCCCGTTGACGCGCCCCCCTGATAACCCATTTACCTTTCCGTTGGTCATGCCATCCAGCTGGCTTCCGTTGACCAGTCCGCGCTGTATCAGAAGTCCGTTGACCCTTCCGTTGACCCTTCCCTCGCCGTTGGTGAGGCCGATGCCTATCTGGGACATGCTGCGCCTGGATACGAGCCCCCTCTGGTCCTTGTGAAGTTCTGCATAGGAAAGATTTATGGATTTGTCGAAGCAAACGACCGCTTCAGGGTGCCTCCCCATTATATCAAGCAGCTCCCCCTTTTCCTGCCAGAGCGATCCGTTGTTGGGGCTGCGCTCCAGTTCCGCATCAATTTCACCAAGGCGCTGGAGGTTGTTCTGCGCCAGCATGGATTCGTCAATTTCCAATTCCCCGATCTCGTCGATGGACGCCATCTCGGAAATGTCCACTGCTTTTTCTTCATGCCCGATTCCCATGATTTCCAGCATCAGGCGCTTGTATTCCATCTCCCTGTCCGGGCTCATCTCCATGGCCCTGTCCAGGTATGCGACGGCTTCCTCTACCCTGCCCTGGAATGCGAGTTTCCTTGCTCTGTTCGACCAGAATTCTTCGTCATCAGAATGTTCATCGACGAGCCTCTCTATTTTTGCCTCAATTTCAACATCATCTTCCTGCTCGACATTCAATTCATCCAGGCCAAGTTCCTTCTCCATCTCCTGGCTGGTCATTTTCTTGGATTTCGGGGTTTCCGCCGACTCGGTTGCCGGTACAATCTTTGGTAGCTCAGTGGTGTCCAATTTCTTCCACCTGTCCAGGAAATCTTTGGAGACGCCACCTTTCTTCGCCTTCTTTGGCTCCAGCAGTTCTGCCTCAATTTCCGCAATCTCGGTAGCCATCTCTCTGGCAAGTTCCAGCGGATTTTCCACCAGGCTCTGGACCGCCGGCTCCAGTTCCATTTCCTCTATATCATCGAAAACAGCATTGCAGGAAGGGCAACTCAGTGTGTTGGGCGGTATGAACGCTCCGCATACCGGGCAGATGTAAAGGGAATCCTGGGGTAATACGTCCGTGGCTTTCTCGGTTGCAGGTGTAATTTCCGTAGGTTCGTCAAGCCCCAGGGCTTCCAGGTCTCCGGCGGCGACAACTTCCAGTTCCTCCTCCATTTCCACAAGTTCGATGAGGTCATCAACCTGCTTTTCCAGTTCGGAGTCCGGGGTCAGGGGCGCTCGTCCACTCTTCCCGGTCGGGGCCTCTGTCTCGATTGTCTCGTCACCCTCGAAGACCAGGCCGCAATTCTGACAGTTATCCGCAGCCTCTGAAAGGAAGGCCCCGCATCCCGGACAGATGAACAGCGAGACAGAGTCCTTGTACCAGAATCCGTCTTTTTCTTTCTCTGCCTTGAAATCAAAACCGCATTTGGCACAGTTGTCCGCACCGGGTGCAAATTCATTCTTGCACATGGGGCATAACGGTGCCTCCGGTTCCACGGAATCATCCTTTTCCAGCACCACTCCGCAGTTACCGCACTGGGACGCATTCTTGGGGATGAAGGAACCACAATCAGGGCACATGAAGAGATTTGTCTTGTCCTTGTACCAGAATCCGTCCCGCTCCTTGGTGAAATCGAAACCGCACTTGGCGCAGTTGTCCGCACCGGGCAAGATTGGATATTGGCACATTGGGCATGTCAGTGCCTCGGTTATCGTTTCTTCCTCCCCTTCCTCCATTACTATGCCGCAGTTTGCGCACTGTGTGGCGCTCTCTGGGATGAACGCACCGCAGCCCGGGCACATAAACAGCTCTGGCCGCTCCTTGTACCAGTGACTGTCAACCTCGTCTTCCGGGCGAGATGTTTTATCGGCTGTTTCGGGTTCAGTGCCAACTTCCTCCCCATCGAATAATACGCCGCATTTTGGGCAGATTTCGTTGCCGTCCGCAACCATTGAACCGCACTCAGGACAGATGAATAGTTTGTTATCCTCCCTGTACCAGAATTCGTCTGCATCGGTCTTTTTCCCAATCTTTTCAGGAGCTTCGAGGTCGTCGGTGAAATCTTCCACTTCGTCACTGAATGCGATACCGCATCCGGAACACACGTTCGAGCTTTCCGAGACCATGAAACCACAGTTCGGGCAGATGAACAGTCCTGCCCCTGTTTCCCGCGGGTCCTCCTGCACGGGTGTATTTTCTCCGGGCTCTGTTTGACTTTCCCTCTTCCTGGGTTCTGGGACCTTCTCGGTTGAATATGTGGTTCCGTTGACCGCTCCATCCAGCTCATCCTCTATCTCTACAAGTTCGATGAGGTCATCAACCTGCTTTTCCAGTTCGGAGTCCAGGGTCAGGGGTGTTCGTACACTCTCCCCAATCTGGGTCTCAGTCTCTGGTATTTCATCTCCCTCGAATACCAGGCCGCAATTCTGACAGTTATCCGCCGCCTCTGAAAGGAAGGCCCCGCAGCCAGGGCAGATGAACAGCGATACAGAATCCTTGTACCAGAATTCGTCTTTTTCTTTCTCTGCCTTGAAATCAAAACCGCATTTGGCACAGTTGTCTGTGCCTGGTGTAAATTCATTCTTGCACGCGGGGCATAACGGCGCCTCCGGTTCCACGGAATCATCCTCTTCCAGCACCACTCCGCAGTTACCGCACTGTGTGGCGCTCTGGGGTATGAATGCACCGCAGTCCGGGCACATGAAGAGTTCTTCCCTCCCCTTGTACCAGAATCCGTCATTCTCCTTTTCCTTGGTGAAATCGAAGCCGCAACCGCCACATCTATCCGTTTCTGGCCGAAGATGTTTGCTGCACATGGGGCAGAGGAATTCACCGATGATTTCCTCTTCCCCATCATCGGCCTCGAAGACTATCCCGCAGGAGCCGCAGTTGTTCGCGTCCGACTTTATGAATGAGCCGCAATTTGGGCACATGAAGAGCGTTGAATCTCCTTTGTACCTGTGTCCGTCCGCATCCCCGACGGCGAGCGTTGGCAATGCGTCGGTCGGCTCCTCGCTGTCCTGCTCAAATTGCACACCGCATTTCGGGCAGGATTCGCTGCCGTCGGATACCAAAGACCCGCACTCGGGGCATATGAAAAGGCTTGCCTGTTTCCTGTACCCGACCTCATTCGGGGTGTCCACCGTTGGCACATCCAGGCCGTCAGCGGAAACATCATCTGCGTCATCGCTGAACGCTATTCCGCAGCCGCTGCAGGTATTGGAACCCGCGCTGACCATGGAACCGCAGAGCGGACATATGAAAAGCTCACTGGGGGTTTCCAGCTTTTCCTTTGTCGGTCCGGCGGCATCCATTACCGTACAGAATGTGACAAACACCCTAGCCATCTCCAAGCTTATGCCGGGGACCTTTGCCAGTTCGGTCGGATCTACAGCGGCGATGTCTGCCGCATTCCTGTAACCGGCAGAGTACAGAGACCTTGCCCTGGCTCTTCCAATTCTCGGAATGAGCAGAAGGTCCATGATGTCATCGTCGGTCTCGTACATTATGTATAACTATTTTCATTGAGATATATATGGATTGTATATTGAGATGTGGACTGTATTGGTGTGAGAAAGGCACACCATTGGTTCAATAATTTGTAAAAAAACAGTCAGCATACTGTGCAAGTGAGGTACGGATTGATCCCAACTTCCATGGTGAATCTGTCCGAGGCGTATCCCATCTCCACCAGCACCCTCTCAAGGCTTTTTTTGATAACTGTCGGAGGCTTGCCCCCCTCATTCTCCAATTTTCTGATTATGAAGTCGGAGAATTTCTTCGAATTCGTGTAATACTCTTCGGCCCTTTCCGGCAGTAGCCCGGTGGGATAATATCGGGCAAGTGCGCCGTCAGTTACCCTGTTTATCAGACCCCTATCTTCCAGATTGGCCAGTGCTGCGGTGACCGCCCTTCTGCCTTGGCCGGTTGCGCTTGCTATGTCGGTTCGTGTATTTCCGGGGTTTGCCAGTATGGCTTTGAACACATCTCCCCGCCCCTTCCTGTTCAATGTCTCGAAGAAATTCGAGTGTTCGCCTGTGATGAGCCCGTTCGGGTAGAACAGCCTCTGCCTCCCGGAATTGTATTTTACCACATATCCTGATTTCATCAATGCCTCGATGTGCCATTCCGCCGTGCTCTGGGAAATCCCGCACTCTGAAGCCAACCGTCCGGTACCGACGCACGGCATCATTGTCAGCACGGAAAATATGCACCGCCTGTGATGATTCTGAAATATGTGCCGTCCCCGTCTATCGGGTCCTGCCGCGGCCGGCTCCTTGATGGCGCTGGCCAGTGCCTTTCCTATTCCGTCGGTCATGGGTATCTCTTATCCATGATAACGTACCGTGATTTAATATCCTTATGGTGCCGGGTACGGGTTCATTATTCTGAAATTTTAGATTTTAGATTTTAGATTTTAGATTTTTGTTAAGAATATGCCACGCCGTCAATCCGTCGTATATCTACAATCCGCAATCTCATCGTTTTCATAATGTCGATTGCGGAAATTTCTCACACGATGAATCTGATTGTTTGCCAAATGTTGATTCAAGGCGAATACTCTTTTTTGTTTTCATTTAGATTTCGTATTCACCACTTGTTTGGAAAATAATATTAGCCATATGGCCCCTGGATTTAGCATGCAATTGTTTCCGGGCCATGGGCGAATGCGTCGTTTTCAAACGATGCCAGTTGCATTCACCGTACGTCGTAAATCTACAATCGTTTCATTCACTCGTCCTTGTATTCCGAAATAATCTCTCTCATGAGGGTCTCGAGCTTGATATCGGAAAAATCATCGTCTCTCAGGTCCTCCAGGACCCCCAACAACCTGCTGTACACCCTTGCCGGTATGTCGCCCTTGCTCTTCTCCAGTATCTCGGCCAGCTCGTCAGGCATCTTTCTTGAAGGCATGAGGCTCGAATTCTCCGGGTCAACAACAATTCCCAGGCCTTTCACGATTGCGTATCTGTGCTCGGTCTTGCTGTGCCTGCTGCTCCTGCATTTCATTATCCTCAGGCGCCTCTGGAGGCCGAGTTCCGGGTCATGGATGCTCTTGAGGTGTATGACGCAGTCCGCAAGGTACATGGGAATGACAGTTTCGTTGCCTGATAAATCGCCGGCCATGCCGTGTTCTTCAAGGGTCGCCAGGACCGTTCCCACTTTTCTCGTTTCCTTGAGCATGAAGCCTATCAGTTCGCGTTGCTCGTACCTGTCGCCGGTGGACCACATCACCGGCGTTAGCGGATCAATGGATATTCGGGCATTGGCGCCCTTCCAGTCGGCGACGAACGACGGTAATTCTTTCTTGATAAACGCAGAGAACTCATGTCCCGACGCATCGATGAATACCAGCTTTTCGTCGTCGATGTAATCGGTGATCTTCTTCCAGCCCATCTGGATGGCTTCCTTGATAATCTGCTCTTTGTTCTCATCCAGGCTGACAAATATTCCTTCCTGCCCCATCTCCAGTCCGCGTCGGATGAACTGCGTGGCGAGTGTGGTCTTCCCGGCACCGGAGCAGCCGATGACGACTGTCGCGGAGTTCTCATTCATGCCGCCGTCCAGCAACGCGTTCAGACCGTAAACGCCGCTTTTGATTTTCTTCATGTGTTACCTCTACCAGCCTCTCTCCTGAAGCCTCTGTTCCTTCGGTATGTCTTCGATATTGATGCCCACCATTGGCTCTCCGATGCCCTTGGAAACTTCCATTATAACGTTGGGGTCGTCGAAATGTGCCACTGCTTCGGTTATGGCCTTTGCGCGCTGTGCCGGGTTTTCCGACTTGAATATCCCAGAACCAACAAAGACGCCGTCCATGCCCATTTGCATCATCAGCGCCGCATCAGCAGGAGTAGCAATTCCCCCGGCTGCGAAATTAACCACCGGAAGCCTCTGAAGGTCCCGAATCTCAATAAGCAAATCCCCTACCCGGTCTTCCCACTGGCCCATCGTTAGACCGCCAAAAACCACATAATCTTTCGGCGTCTCGGAATCGCACCATTCCTCACGTATCTTGCGTTCAAGTTTTCCGAATGGCGCCGCATAGGTCTTTGCCACACCATTAATCTCTTCCTCGTCCAGGGTCTTGAGTTTGATAATCATGCCGGATATGAGCTTTTGATGACGCACGGCTTCGATTACATTGCCGGTGCCGGCTTCTCCTTTTGTTCTTATCATTGCTGCACCTTCGGCGATTCTGCGAACCGCCTCCCCGAGGTATGTGGCTCCGCAAACAAACGGAACAGTGAAATCTTTCTTGTCAATGTGATGGAACGGGTCCGCAGGCGTCAGAACTTCGGATTCATCAATCATGTCAACGCCCATTACTTCCCACATCTGGGCCTCTGCAGTATGCCCGATTCTGACCTTTGCCATTACCGGTATGCTCACAGAATCAAGAATTTCCTGGGTTCTGAGTGGGTCGGCGGCCCGTGCAACTCCGCCGTCCCGCCTGATATCGGCCGGAACTCTTTCCAGGGACATTACTGCCACAGCACCGGCTTCCTCTGCTATGATAGCCTGTTCCCTGTTGGTAACATCCATGATAACGCCGCCCTTCTGCATCTTTGCAAAACCCCTTTTCAGGAGCTCGGTCCCGAACCGCAATTTCTCGATTTCCAGTTCTAATGGCAATAACTCACCTGATATGTATGAATAAGTCTGGTTATTTAAGGTTTCTGCCATGAATGATTGCTATGGCTGTTCATTAAGACGGTCTCACTAAACATGCTTCGCCTGGATGCCGCGACCTTGAGGTCTGCGGATGAAAGGCGATATATCGCCCGTTCGGCCATACTGCTAGATGACCTCAAAGCGATGAAAATTATTTCAAAGCAAATGTCAGAAGGCGAAGATTGTTTAGTTAAAGGGCTCCCCGGGCCCATATCTGTTGCTGGCAAATGTGAAATAAACTGAGTGACAAGTCTCAATCAATGAATAATCGTCATTCAGTGTGAAACGGTTAGGATGCCCCGGCTTTAGCCGTGGGGAGCCCTCACTTGGCAGGGACCGTGGGCGGCCGCCGTCTTCTTCTGCGCTTCACCGGTTTCGAGTAATCCGGCCTGGTGACCTGGTACACAGGCCCCAGTATGAGATATGCTGTCATGAACGCCAGCAAGACCAGAAATATCTCGGTGTAAGGCAGATTCAGGGCCGTTTCCAGCACATAAAGCCCCATAATGAACACACCCAGTGCCACTATTGTTCCAACAGCCAGGGCGGCTTTTCCGGCGAACTTTGGGTAAGGTATGTCCGTGACCATGATGACTGCCAAAATTATGATGGCCGCCAGTACAGGATAAAGTTCAAGCCCCATTGAAAACGCAGTGAACTCCGGATTTCCCCAGAGCAGGCAAAGCACCACGGCAATCATTGTCGCGGCCGGCGTGGGCAATCCCCTGAACCATGATACCTGGTAATCCTTTCCGGCGAACCTGGCCAGTCTAAGCAGGCCAAAGCCGACGAACAGCACGCTGCCTATGACGGCGAGAGCGTTTGGCACGGAGCTCCAGGCGCTTCCCAGCCCCTTCACATAGTAATTGTTGTAAATCAGAATCCCCGGGGCCAGGCAGAATGACACGGCGTCTGAAATGGAATCCAGGAACCGCCCGAAATCATGCTTCTTCCTGAACTTCCTGGCGGCCATGCCGTCCATTCCATCAACTATAATGGCCATGAAAATCAGCATGGCAGCGAACACATGCTTTCCGTCGAGAATGTAGGTTATGGCCAGCATTCCCAGGAGCCCGTTCAGGAGGGTGAGCAGGTCCGCGGAGCTTATCTTGCTCAGCCACCTCACTTTCTCACCTCGGCAATGGTGGTGACACCAGCGACGGTCTTCTGGCCCTTCTCCACCCTGCACACTACCTTATCCGCGGGAAGCCAGACATTCACCCTGGAGCCGAAACGTATCATGCCTATGCGCTTACCGCGGCGGACATTGTGGCCTTTCCTTACATATGGGCATACCCGCCAGGCGAAAACTCCGGAAATCTGGACGACCTTCATTTCGCCGATGGGCGTGGAGAACGTCATCATGGCCCTGGCATTGCGCTCGGACCTTTCGAGAAAAGCTGGCCACATGCCGCCGGCCTTGCGGGTCACATGGAGCGTGCTGCCGGAGAGCGGCGCGCGATTCACATGGACATTGTGCAGATTCATGAACACGGAAATCTTCAGCCAGTTATCTTCGACCTTGGCCCAGTCCACAACCCCGTCGGCGGCGGATACGATTCCTTCCCCCACCTCGCGCTCGGGGTCCCGGAAGAACATGAGCAGTATCCCGAAGAACATAAACAGGACAAGCGCCAGGGGCCAAATGCCGATGTAAAGCATGAAGAGCGCGGCTATGAAAGGGGAGATAATAATGCCGGCTGAACCGCGGGCGAACATACAGCTATATTTCGTTTCTGGTATAAACGTTCTCTGTAATGGGGGTGGCGGAAGCGGCCGCGCGCCATATTGCCATAAAACCTGAGGAAACGTGCTTTGGGAGGTGGCCAGATGCCGTAGCTCTGGGGCCGGGTTGTGTGTCGATTTAAGCGAACCCCGCCCTCCAGATAACATGAGAAGCGCTTCAGACGGGGCGTGATCGGGATGGCTGGAACCAGCCGCTAGACCAATTTGGTCGGTGCCGCGGTGAAATTCCACCCGTAACAGCAATTATTAATAGGGGCAATATTATACAACATGGAATACAGGTGAATGCATGCCAAATTATCGATTTTCAGTTATAATTGAGAAGGATGCGGACGGCTATTTCGCTTTCTGCCCAGAACTCCAGGGATGTTACACCCAGGGAGACAATTACGAGGAGGCCATGGAGAACATCAGGGATGCCATCCGCCTTTGCATAGAGGACATGATAGAATCCGGAGAGGCCGTTCCCACAATAGAATCCATAAGCCTGACCTCCCTGGAAGTGGCCGTTTGAGCGAAAAATTGCCTCGCATCACGGCCGAAAAATCATCAAAATTCTGGAAAAGCTCTAGTGAGTTTGTTCTCCACAATTAAAAAAATCGGAGAACCTGCTCGAAAATCTATGTGGTTGGCCGGAACCAGCCCTGGGGCCGGGTTGGGTGCCGGTTTAAACACCTCCCCGCCCTCACAGGCGGGGCTTGACAATTGAAGGTTACAAATTGCACTAAGTTTTTATAAAAAATTTATTACGCTCAAATAATGCATCACTTTGATGGTGCCATAATATACCTACATCAAAATTATTACACATTTTAGAAATCAGCAATAAGTCAAAAAAATCTGCTGGCAATGGTAACTGTTTTCTAATTTCATATATCATCTGGTCAATTTTATCTAAATCCTGTGTAGATATTGTGGCTAAAGGTATATATTTTTCATCATATTTGGCAACCCACCTCTGTTCCAATATTTTAAATAAGCCGCCCCAATCATAATTTGAAATATCTGGATGCCTTGTAATAATCAAATCAAGTAAATTATTCAAATTATGAATTAGTGGATAATTAATACCTTCTAAACAGAGCCACGCTTTCAAATATTTTTCAACAGATTGCTCAATTAAACAGAAGCCTTGCTCTAACATTGTTTCTATTATTAAGAGCCTTCCAGCAATATAATCTTGTTCTGCTCTTGCTAGTAAACAAACTGCTTTTTCATTATTTTTTTTGAATTTATTATGGTAATCATTCATACGTGTACCTCCCACTCATAAGTTAATACGAAAGTCCCGTAATAAGGCTTTCGTTAAAAAAGAGAAAAAGAGGGACGATGGTCGCGCATTCCGAAAGTTGGCCAGATATTTTTAAAACCTCTCTATATTGACTTACAAGGTAATGTTCCATTCACCAATAATAGGTTCATAGATGTTACCGAAATTGAATTGTATCTTGAATTGATTAAGGTCATTTGGTATCTCAAAAACAATAACCCCTGTGGTCTTTTGATTCTGATATAATGTAGTCGCATCCAATGAATCATCGTGATATATCGTGTCCATGCTATAATCATATTTCAGATCATCTGAATCAAGAATCCAAAATTCACCAGCGTAAATATATTTTGCATCTTCACCGAGGTTAGTTATGTTTACATTAATAATTATATAAACTGCTCCTGTATCAGGAGTTTGGACTTGTGTTCCAAAATCACTCGACCATATGAAGTAATCGGCTTCTTCGACACTATTTATTTTCACAGAATAATCGCCCCTGATTACATCTTCTCCAATATCAAAGGTTAAATCTAAATTAACTTTGACAAGACACGTATCTGAGTCTACTGAATTATTATTGTCTGTTACTCGTAATGAGGCGGTATACGAACCTTCTGAATTATATTTATATGTGGTTGAACCAGTAGATGTATTTGCCCAGTCATAAACGCCATCTCCATCAAAATCCCATTCGTATTTGATGATTGTCCCGTCACCATCGGAGCCGGTTCCGATGAAGTTCATGGTATCCCCTTGGTTTACTGTTTGGTCGTTACCTGCATTGGCAACAGGGGGTTTGTTTGAAATTGTATTATCGATTGGTAGGTCAATAAATGCAAGTGCCACAATGCCAACAACTACCATAATTACAACAAAAATTACTACAACTTTAACTCCAACATCGCTTTGAGGGGGTGCTGGTGGGGGCTGTGGAGGCGGATAGTGATAATTGTCATTAGGAGGTGGTGGCGGATGCTGATAATTTCCTGATGGTTCTGGGGGATAATTTCCCATTTCTTCACCCACTCCTTGACTAGCCCCGAAGTATATGATATTATCGTCAGGTAAAAAGAGAAAACAGGGCCGATTCCCCCGCATTCCATAATTCTAAATCACGTATGAACTAAAACTTAACCAGTGCAGGCGCCGGTTTAAAAATTCCCACATCGTCAAATAATTCACCCATACATATTTCAAATAATTGCATTCCACAGCAAGCTGGAAACATTTGATAATAACATACAAAATATATTACAAACAAACGGTGAATGCGAAAACTAAATCTATGCAATAACGAGCGTTCGCCATGAATCGACAATCTGAAAATAATGAGATTCACAAGGTCTTTGGAATTTCCGCAATCGACATTATACAAACGATGAGATTGCGGCAGCGATTACGACATTATGCAAACGATTTGATTGCGGGGGCATGCTGAAGTTAAAATACTTTTAAAGGAAATCGTCCAAGGTCAATTCCTTATCGGTTTTTTTCACCTTGGGCTCTTCCTTCTTTTTGGGCTTTGCCGCATCCCCGCCGAAGCTGAACAGCGACTGTTGCTGGCTCCCGGTGAGCAGCTCCTGCACGTCCCAGCCGAATGTGTCCGTTACGCGGGCAAGCGTCATGGCAACCCTCCTGGCGTAGTACTCGTAATCCGGCGGTTTATCGAATGCCCGGCCGCTGACATAGGGCTCCACTTCCATTGGAGTTTTTCTGCCATCGGTAACTATCCAACTTACTTTCATCCCCGGAGTAAATTCATAACCGAGGGCCATGAGTTTCTTCGCAGTCTGAACCGTGGTCTGGTTGTCCGGATCCTTGTAGCTGCTGAATGTCTTGCAGGACCTGGATATGACGAGATCTTCTACTTTCACCTCGCCATTTGCGATGGCCGTAACCGTTTCCCTGGCCAACGATACTGCGCCCTCGGTGTCGTGGCCCAATATCATCTCGAAAACTTTTGTGAGGGAATCGCTCTGGGCGTTGAACGCGTCCGTTCTCCTTGTTTCATAGCCCCTGACAATCATGGATTCCTCGGGCCAAACTATGTTGCCGACATACCGTTTCTTTGCCCCGTGGCTAAACAGCGGGTTGATTATTTTTTCGAATTCCAGGATGGCGCCTTCCTTGGAGTACCGCTTTGCGATGGTCTTTCCCAGCTCAAGTGCCTCGTCTAATGTGTTTCCCGGGGACTGGAAGAACACGGAATCCGTGTCTCCGTAAATCACCTTGACGCCCTCTGCCTCAAGCTGGCTGATAATGCTCTTGGTATTCTCCCGGGCGAATGCTGTGATGCTGGCGCCTATTTTCGGATTGGTGAATCTATAAAATGACGAAGCGAAAACGCCGTACACAGCGTTCATCAGGACTTTGATGGCTTCCTGGAGACCGTTGTAGTACTGTTTTTCCCCGGGATCCTTGGCGGCCTTCATCTTTGCCTTGGTGGAGTCCCTGTCCTTCATGAGGCGCTCCAGTACCTGGGGTAGAAGTCCCAGGCGGGTCTCCTTGTCGAGGTAGCTAACGCCTTCTTCGGGGGTTTTTATTGTCCCTTCCTTGCTCAGTGTGGTAAAACAAATGTTCTTGGCGATGATGAGGCTGGGGTACATGCTCTTGAAATCGAGAACGCCAACCCAGTCGTAGAGGCCCGGGTCAATGGTGTGCACGTAGCCGCCCTCAATCTGCCCCTCCTTTCCGAAACCGCCTGTGAGCGGTACCGCAATTTTATTCTTGTCTGCTTCCCTTATCAGGACCGAATCGATGAGCGTTGACGTGCGTCCGTTCACCACGTCGTCCAGCGGCAACTTGGAAACCGTTGCCAGGTCCATGTTCTTTTCCAGCACGGCAATTTTCTGCAGAATTCTGAGGGCGAGTTCAGCATCCTTGATACAGTACTTGACGACCTTCTCCTTGTCAGCGGCCCATTCCTGGTCAATAAGGATAGGATTGACGTCGTCCTTCTGCTCTCCGAGGACGAGTTTGGAAACCGCGTTCAGTGTCTCCTGCTTCGGCCGGAGCTCTTTCTTGGCATTCCACCAGGCATCGGCGATTATTCTTCCTTTTGCTCTCCAGAACCTGTTGGCCACATTTCTGACTTCGGTGCCGTCCCTGCCCAAGTCCAACATGGAAATTCTGTGGTGCTGCGCTCTTTCCAGCATCAGCGGGATGTCATAACCGTCAATGTTGTAGCCAGTGATGACGTCCGGATCGGTCTTCTTCACCAGCTCCACGAAATCAATAATCATGCCTTTCTCGTCGCCCACCAGGCTCTCCCGGGTGATTTCGCCGCCGTCGGAAATCGCGCAGCAGATTGTCAAAATTTCATTAGTCTTTATGCTGTTCTCCAGGTCGAAGCTGAGTATCTTCAGGGCCGGTTTGAATGGCGGGGTCTCTTCGAATTTACTGACTTCCACAACCAGATCGGTTGTATATTTCTCGGATTTCACTTTCTTCCCGGTGATTTTGACGCATCCGCCCAGATCCATATCGTACATGAACCTGTGACCGAACGGAATATCGGCAGCCAGTACTTTGCATTGGCTGGCGTATGCCTTCCTGTAATCGGGGACCATCCAGGGATATTTGATGGTGACTTTCACGCATCGCCTTTCTCTGCCGTCATGGAGCAACTCAACGTCCTCAACAGAGACGACGTTACTGCTGTTCCTCAGTTCCGCCACGATACCGGAGGATGGCGTCACCAGGAAGAAGTACGGCTTGAAGCCCATGTACCTGGCCGTGATGGATTTGTTGTCATCAGTCTTGCCGAAAATCTCGATTATCACCTCGTCCTCTTTGGTGTAAGAAACCGTCAAGATGCGGACGTTCCAGGAAGGCAAACTACCGCCTCGCCACGATGGTGATGACATCGTCCCTTTTCAGCACATGGTCATGGCCCACAACGCGCTTGGTTCGCGCATCTATGGCCCTGATGAAATTATCTCCCAGGTCCGTGTGGACCCTGTACGCAAGCTCTCTGGCGTTGGAGCCGTTGGGCATGAGATGCGCATCAGGCAAGACGAGACCTTCCTTGTTTGTGAGCTTGTTCTCGTCTTCTACCGGATACACAGGGATGAGGTCCAGCATGTCGTAGATTGCGGTTTCCAGGCATTTCTGCACGCCTGTTCCGCCGAACTTCTCCATGAACTGTGAAATCTTGTCCAGGGCCTTTTTCTGGGCCATGTTCAGCTTGGAAGGCTCTTTCAGGGTGAAAGAATCCGCACCGGGCAGATAATCCAGCAGGCCGGCTTTCGCTGCCTTTTTCAGGGCCAGCTCGTACTCTGCGGATGTCGGTATTACTGTGACGGCCAGCTTCCCCAGGGCTTCAAGATTCTCATCGGATGCCTGGTCACATTTGTTGGCCGCCACCAGCATGGGCTTTCCCGAGCGGCGTATCTCGGCACACAGGTTCAGCAATTCGTCGTCCGACCATTTGTCCGGCCGGGGGTCGAGATTCGCTTTCCTCATTGCGGCCGATATCTGTGCCTCGGTGATTGCCAGGCCTGTGAATTTCTCTTGCAGTACCCGGTCAATCTTCTTCCCGTCCATGGACATCTGGCGCACAATCTTGTGCCAGTCCTTCTGGAGCAGGGAAAAGAACCAGTGGTCTATCTCGTTTTCAAGGAAGGCGACATCCTCCAAGGGATTGTGTCTTCCGATTTTGCACGGCGTGCCGTCAGCGAGCGTCGAACCGCTGGCATCCACTATGTGAATCAGCGCGCTGGCCTGTCGCAAATCATCGAGAAACTTGTTACCGAGGCCCTTGCCCTGCCACGCATCAGGAACCAGCCCGGCCACGTCGATGAGTTCCACCGGTATGAGCCGCGTCCCGTTCTCGCACGGCGCATTGTTCGGGTTGCACAGGACGCCGAATTCCTCATGCGGGCATTTCCCCCGAACATGGCCAATGCCTACATTTGCCTTCACAGTGGTGAACGGATAATTGGCGATTTCCGCCGGCGCCATGGTCGCGGCGCTGTAAAAGGTTGATTTGCCGACATTTGGCTTGCCTACAATTCCTACGTCCATTTTTATGCCTCCCGACCATCATCGCATACCCCATAAAAAAGGTTGGCGCAACTATTTCTTGACATTGAATGGCCGGGTCCAGTATCTGAGAGCCAGCGCGAGCACGATAATGCCCAGTGGAATCATGAATACCATGGAGGAGAGAAGCAAATTATCCGGAAACAGAAGCCAGTTGTAATTTTGCTGGGTCATGTAGGGCCAGAACAAGGGGTTGTATGTATGTGTGAACACATCAATGAAAATATGGCTAACAGTGCCAATGAGTGCCGAGACCAGTGCCCAGCCCAAGTTTTTCGGTGCCAGAGTGATATCTTCCCCTGCGAAGATATGCAACTTCTCCTTGAAACGGTGCTTGAACCACTTTCCGACCGGCGGGACAAGAAAGTAAACGAAAAACATGACCATCAGAATATCGAAAGTCAGTGCTCCGAGAATGGAATGCATCAGCCCCCTGGCATGTTCTCCTTCTCCGGAAATCAGCATTATTGGAATTACCTCGATGTCCGGAATCATCGCCCCGAAGCTGAGGGACATGAAATGCAGCTTTTTCCTGTTCATCAGCCAGACAGGTCAGGCAAAGCCAAGGTGGAACGGTGAGAGAGGCATTGACTTGTGATGGGTGCGGGTTAAAATAAATCTTTCCATGCCTGAATATGTTCTCGAAATTTGGTTGGCACTATAGTTATTTGGTCTCCGATAGCGCCTAAGAACTACCCATTATTCTGTAATTTAGCGTAATCCTATTCCTTGACGTCCTCTGAACTGTTTTTCTTGGCCTTGGGAACCCGTTTTCGATTTATTTCCTTGATGAGCGATTTCTTGGTTCTAAGGTTCATCACAATTGCCAGTAGCGACAATATTATCAGGATAATGAGGAACGCCAAGATAATATTATCGCGGTATGCCCCCTCATCGGCAACAGTATTGATGTTGCTGGCAAGTTCCTCATGGCCCTGTGTAATGGCCAGATTAAGAGCTGCGACATTGTTCATGGTTGTAATCAGTTTATCGTCCAGGCGATCTAGGTCATTCATGACAGTGGCCATGCTGTTTTCGAAATCGTTCTGGAAACCGCTGATGTCATCATTGATTCCAAGCAAGAACGTAAGAATTCCAAGATCATGGACCGAGAGATTTGTCGATATCAGGTTTAACCTGATTGTAATATCCTTGAGAGAAAGGTCATGCAAGTGCTTGATAGTAATGTTCAGCAAGGCGACCTCATCCTTCATATCTGAGTCATGTAGCATCAACAAGTCCCTTAGTTCTACCAGTGATTCGTTCAGTGAATTGTAGAATGTGGTCATCATAGCATCAAGGTCGTTTAATCGTGTTTGGAGAGATGCATTAATGCTTGTTAGATTAGCCTGGATTGTGGTCTGCAAGGTCTGAATTCTATTGTAGAGTGTCAGATTGACGATTGCAAGTTGGTTTAGCATAGTGGCATTCATTCCGTTCATCATGGCTGTGAGATTGACCTCAACCGTGCTCAATCTGTTCAACATAGTAAGCATTGAGGCATTCAAAAAGTCCACATCGCCCTGCAACAAAGTCAAATTAAAATCGACTCTCTGCAAAGTCAGATTGAGGAAGTCAACATCTGCCTGCATGTTTGATAGTGTGCTGTTGAAGTATGCCCAGTAGGCCGAAATCAGGCTTCTTGTGTTTGTATGATTGACATACATGTCTTGGAAGCCCTGGTTAACAGTTGCATTCAGCCAAGTTACGTTAGAGGCAACTGCTGAAATATTCAGATTCTGGCTGGCCAGCATCGTAGTGAGATTGGTTTCGACGAGTTCAAGGTTCGTCCAAGTGTTGTTGAACCATGAATTAATCGATTTTGTTTGATTATACGTGGTCAAATTGTATTGGGACCAGAACATTTTGAATTGGGCTCTGAATTCTGTTAAAGATGAGCTAATTGCCAGCTGAGTTGTGTTCATGAAGAAAAGGTCACTTTTAATTTTGTCAGAGGTTGTATTCCAAACACCCCAATACAAGAAGAATGTTGATTGGCTGAAGTTGTGTTCGGTCAACAAACTCAGGTAATATGACTGCATCATAGCGTTCATGGCGGTTAAATTGGCATCCAAATTGCTAACATTGCCTTCGAGGTTCTGTACGATGAATGTAATATTGTTCTCGAACCCATTCATTTGATTTATTATGAAGTTTGTCTGGCTTGTGAGATTTGCATCAATCCTTCCAATGGTCAAGTTCAGATAGGTCTGATATGACTTGAAATAGAGTTGCCAGTTGTCCCAAGTGGTGTTGAAATCGGACCAGAAACTCAATATGCGTGCATCTAAGCCGCCTAATGTTAGATTGAGATATGCCTGATAGTTTTGATAATAGAGATACCAGTTGTCCCATGTGATGTTGAAATCATCCCAGAATTCTATGTTCAGAGTGCTGTTCTCCATCAGGCTAGCATTGATATATGCCTGGTATCCTTGATAGTATGAGTACCAATCATCCCAAGTGATGTTAACATCTGCCCAATGGGAAAGCAACAGGGCTTTAATCTCTAAACCGGTTGCGTTCAACCAGGCCAGGTCAGTCACCATCTGCTTAAGTGTCGAATTTAAGAAATCGATATCATTTTGGAGGTCAAGGATTGTGTTGTTGAAGTCAATCCATACATCTGCAATCATCTGACGTGTTTCAGTATGGTTTGCATACATATCCAGGAATCCTTTGTTTACGGTGCTATTGAGCCAGGTTATGTTCGCATCTATGGCTGAAATATTCAAGTTCTGCCAGTCCAGTTGGGTTGTTAGATTGTTTTCGAATGAAGCCAGAGTAAACCATGTTTTATTCATCCAGTCGTTCATTGAACTAAACTCGCCCGCTTCTGTGACATTATAATCGTTCCAGAAGTCAAGGAATTGTGCCCTGTAAAGCGTCAGCGACAGGTTCGTTGAAATGGTTGTAAGATTGGTGTAATTCAAATCGTTCCAGATCTTGTAGATTGTGTCGTTCCACTTTGCCCATGACATGGAAATTAACGCCTGGGTGGCATTATGTTCATCCAAAATATCCAGATAGTAATTTTGCATCAAATTGTCCATGCTGGTAAGATTGCCATCCAGTCTGCTCAAGTTTCCGTTGATGTTGTCCAGCAGGAAGGTAACATTATCCTTGAACTGGTTGACCTGGTTGTAAATTATTGTGGTGTTTGATTCGATTGTCGAGTTCATCAACATCCAATAGGAATTGAAGTAGCTGTTCCAACTCGACCAGGTATTGTTGAATTGCAAACGGTATGCATCCATTTGGTCTCTGAGTGCCGTAACCTCGTCATAAATGTCATTAATTGTTTGAATCCAGCTGACAACTTCAAACGATGTTATGCCGATATAGCTGAAACCTGATACGCGCGCGTTGACAACCACGAAATATGTTCCTTGGGCGAGCATTGTACCGCTGTAATTGTACAGGCCCAGCGGACCGTTCAACAGGTTCAGCGGTTCCTCGTTAACAACTACATTCATGTCATCATCGTATATGGTTACATTGACCGTTGTTCCTGCCTTGTACGGTAAAGCCTGGCCGTTCTGTGTTAGAGATACCAGAAGGTCATAGTCTGCGCCATTCACATCATATTGGAGACCACTTGTAACTTCAACATTGGTCATTGGAGCGGTTTGGTCGATTATGAGCGTGACCAACTTGCTGACATCCATAGTGGCGAGAGCCGCGCCCATCAATATTCCGTTGTTTCCAATGAGAAGGTGCGGAGTGTACGGTGTCTGGCCTGACTGTTTTTCGATATATTCTGTTGTTATCATCCAATAATATTTACCTGAACCGTCAGCATTCACATCATACAAAGCAGTATTGAATGCATCCGACACCTCAATTTGAGCACCTGGTACTGGTTGTAATAGATTGTTTCTCACATAAACGCTCATGAACCACTGGATTTCGAGGGTGGAAAGGGCATCCGCATAGGTCACTAATGCCTTGTTGAAAGTGGAGTTGAGAGTTGTTATATGGCTGTCAAGATCCAATTGGATTTCAAGTGCATTGGTAATGAATGTGCAATTCTCCAGGGTGAATTCACTATTCTGGGATGACACACCTATCGGATTATTGGTAATTTCATTAAGTGTTAGAGGAATCGTGGTAGTGGTATCAACAACCACCAGGCCAGCGGCGAGAGAATTATCAATCAAATTGTTGTCTATCGTGTTCTCGGGGGCATTGTTAAGATACAATCCATTATTGTTTCCAATTAGAACATTGTTCTGGATTGTTGACAATGATGTGCCACCGGTCATTTCAATTCCATTCAGATTGTTGTTGATGATCTGGCAGTTGTCAATAATAGTTCCTTGGGAGATTGTGAGATATATTCCATAGTTATTGTCATTGATATTACAATCAGTCACTGTTACATCATCAGAAAGCTGAATTATCACGCCGCTCTGTGTATTTGACCAGACATCCACATTTGAGATATTGGTCCTGTGGGCCAAAAGGCAATTTACTCCCTGGTTCATATTATTGGACACATTGCTGTCGGATAGTCTGCCATCAGTAGAATCGCTGAAGAAAATTCCATACCTTAGATTGTTGGTTACATTCGTTCCATCGATGGTAACATTATTTGACAATCTCACTAATATTCCATCATGAGCATTTTGTGTTACCAGCGAGTTCAAGATCATGCTATTATTCGAATTCACCAGCTGTATTCCCTTGTAGTTGGCGGTCAAAGTGGCATTATACAGATATGCCCCATCGGCATTAACAACCAAGCCAGGGTTTAATACATTCCAGCCAGCATCTCTTATTGTACTGTTCTCAACCTTGAAAAATGCTCCACTGTTCACATATATTCCATAAGCGAAAGTTGTGTTTGACATAACTTTGCTCGGACCGATGCCTCCGTCAATTATCTGCAAGGTGCCAGTGGTATTGACCGTAATGTTGTACTGGCCATTGAAAGCATTGTTCATTCTCAAGGTTGTATTTATCAGAGTCAATGTTCCGTCAGATTCAACCCAGACATTTCCTGTTTGATTCCAGAAGGTCGGATCCACAATGAGGCTTCCACCATTCCTGATGACCAGCTGGCCAGTCAAATTGAATGATGAATCCTGGATGTAGATAGTCTTGCCGTCAACAGTTACATCCTCAACAAATGTCCAATCCTGTGGCATCAGAGTATCTCCGTCTGTGGCATTCACCACGGCGCTCTGAAGTGTCGGATACCATAGACCCTGGTTCCAATTTAGAACATGCTGGCCCGGATGCCAATTTGTCCATCCGAATGGTACTGCGTGAGGCCAATAATCAACGGAATCGCCATCGATTATATATGGCGCATCGACAAAGCCATCCCAGTTTATGTCTGGAGTTTCCCAGTCATCCCAATAGTTACCGCCCTGATCATAACTGAGGTTCCAGGTCTGGCTCCCGCCATCGACTGCTTGCTGGGTATTGCTGAGGATGTTGTTGTGGATAATTGTGTTGCCAGTAGCTCCAACCGGCAGTTCCACTCCGACTGCATTGTTGGAAATCGTGTTGTTGATTATGTTGTTGTTTGAACCAGTCAGATAAATACCAGAGCCTGTGTTTGTATCAATTGTGTTGCCAGTGATTGTGTTATTATCGGTTCCCAGGTAGATACCGTTACCACCATTGTTCATAATGTCGTTGTTCAATATCTGATGATTCGGATTTGAAGTACCTGAAGCTATGCATATTCCCTGAGCCACATTGTTTGAAATTATGCTGTTCCTGACTGTGGCAGATGAGTTTTTCAATGTCAATCCATTGTAATTATTGGATAGATTGGCCACATTGAAATAAGCATTGGTTGTATTTACAACAAGACCGGGATTGTCTGCGTTCCAACCGGCATCTTGAATTGTCGAGTTCTCGACGCAGAATGTCGCGCCAGACAAAACATTGAATCCATAATTGAAAGTGGAGCTTGCCTTGATGACGCTACCCTTGACCGGGGTGGTGTTGTACATGTCAAAAATCTCACCCGATGTCAGGGCCCTGTCAAAGACATGGACCTCGTCGATACCGCCGTGGAAATACTCCCCACCGTTGTACTGCAGACCTATCTTGAAGTTTGTGTCAAGCGGATTGGGTATCGTGCCACCCTTGTTAGCCACTGGGATCCCATCCAGATAGAGGACGGTATCCGCGCCGGTTTTTGTTACCGTGAACATATGCCAGACATCGTCTAGCGGGAACGGTATGCCAGTGTCAGGCCATCCGTCTCCAGCCCTTATGTTATTGGTTATATCGTCCATCCCGATATAGAACGCATTGGTGTTCCACCCCTGGGACAATATCTCCCTGTATCCGGTCATGCCCGAATCCGGTTTTGCCCAGACGCTTACCGAGAAGTCTCCGGCGGCGGGTATTACTGCCGAGTCCACCCCGACAAAGTCATCGGCACCATCAAAGAAAAGCGCGTCCCCGTTTATTCCTTCTATCCAAACAGGGTCCGATGGCTCAGTGGCTGGTGTTGACCCCAGAGAGCCGTCATTGGTATTCACACTGGTATCTTCTACTGTCTGGCCAGTGCCTTCATCAAAGAGCCACTGGCCGATGAGGCCGGTTCCAATGGCCGGAGGTGCGTCCTGTATGTACATCTCGCCAGTACCGTTCACCGTAATATTGTATTCTCCATCATAAGCACAATCCATCTCCCATGTTGATGAATTCAGCCATACCGAACCATCGATCCAGACATTCTCGGATTTGATGGTGTTCGGGCTGTTGTCAACTGCCAGTGCTCCATTAACTATCACAGTTCCTAATTCGACAGACACATTTTTCATATTCAAGAACTGGCCAGCATCAACAGTCAGACTGCCATTGAGAGTGAAATCAGAATTTACAAACTGCACATAGCTGTCGATTGTGACATTCTCATTGTAAATTCTGTCTTCGATCTGAAGCCTGTCACCTGGATTGGCAAATTGCAATGCCTCACTTATCATGGCATAGTCCGTACCAGCATCCAGGTTGTGAACCGGTGTGAGCTGAAGCCAGCCACGCGGCCAGGTATGTGGCCATGCATCTTCCGACAATCCGCCTGGTATTGCATAGTTAATATCATTGAACCAGTCCGGGCCTCCTGTTGTCTGTGGCCTGGCCGTGTCATTGAAGTGATCTGGGTATATGTGGTCTGACCAGTAGTTGCCGCCGTTGGGGTATGTGGCGTTCCAGCGGTTCGTCGTACCGCTGTCGTAGGCCTGGGCGGCGTTTCCAAGGAAGTTGTTGTGGTAGATCCGGGAGTTGGACGTTGAGGTCACATACATGCCGTGGTTCAGGTTACCCTCGATGGTGTTGTTGAGAATCCTACAGGTAGGCGCATTGTTCAGGCCTATGCCGTAGCGCAGGTTGCCCTTTACGATGTTCCCGCGGATGGTATTGGTGTAAGTGCCGCCGACCAGGTTTATTCCAGTTCGATTATTGCCATAAACAATATTGTTTGTGACGTTGGTGAAATATACATGATATGACCAGGACGTGCTATCCCACAGAGTAATGCCGTCTCGGTTGTTGTAGGATACATTATTTCCATCCAGAAGGCATAAGGGAGTAGCTCCGCTTCCTGAGTTACCTGTGACATTTATTCCACTAAATCCATTGTTCGTTACCGTATTGTTGAGGAACTTGTGTCGTCCAACACTGAGACTTATGCCATCTCCCGTGTTAGAGAAGACATTGTTCCGACTTATGGTATTGAGGTCGGAATTCCCCGAACTTATTCCAGAACCGGCGTTGTGGTGGAAGGCATTGTATTTTACAAGGTTGTTGCTTGCATATGATAGGACCATCCCACTGGAAGAGCTGTAGCTCACCGTGTTGTTGTCCCAGGTGTTGTAGTTAACGTTATACTGCGTGCCCAGGCCTATCCTGTTGTCGTGGAGCGTGTTGTTCGCAATCGTGTTGTACCCTGTGTGCTGGTAGAGGTGTATTCCGGACCTGTAAACATATCCTGATGTGGCTTTGGAGTTGTTTGATAGATCATTGAACAGAATCTTGTTGTAATTCGCATAGTAGGTCATTACGCCGCTTTGAGGATGGTTCCTTATGACATTGTACGATATAATGGTCTGGGAAGAGTAATAGAGATACATGCCCCCCTCCGGGCCCAAATTACCCTCGATGGTATTGCCGATTATCTTGTTGGACGGGGAATTGGAACAGTATATTCCGTTGCCGGAATTATTTGATATGGTACTGCCGTAAATCGTGTTACTGGAACCCTGGGAAACGAAAATACCGTGCTTCAGGTTTCCGGTTATGTTGCAGGCAGATATGTTTGCATACTGAACAGTGCTCATTCGGATGCCCGCGCTATCACCAGCACTACCGCCGTTCATTATTTTGAAGCCGGTGATGTTCACCCAGCTGGCTGTTATGGTGACAACGTTGCCTGTTCCGCCGCCCTTGATAGTCGTAGTGCTGGCCCCATCCCCAATAATGGAGAGCCGCTTGTTGACCACAATATTCTCGAAATACATACCCGCAGCAACAGTAATCGTGTGCCCGTTCAACGTGTCTGAGTCGTTTATAGCCTCCTGGATAAAGAAGAAGAACTCGCTGGTGTCCGTGTTGATGACCGGCCCGGTTGTAGGCGTATAACCTATCCAGCCGTCCTTGGTGGTCCAGGGGTAATCGTCCTGATTGGTACCGCCGGGTATGATGCGTGGGTTGTCCACATAACCGTCGCTTCCCCCAATGTCTTGATTACTACCGCTAAAATCATCTGGCGAGGTCCATTCTGACCAGTAATTGCCGCCGCCGGCGTAGGCCAGGTTCCAGATATTATCGCCGTCCTCATAGGCTTGGTTGGCATTGTCGATAAGGTTATTGTGGTATATTTTGCTGGATGAGGTTCCGGAAACGTAAATTCCGTACATCGCGTTCTCGGAAACGGTGTTATTCCAAACGGTTGTATCTGGTGCATTCTTCAGGGATATACCGTGCCGCAGGTTCTGGCTTACATTGTTGCCCGTGAGTGTGTTTTTGTAAGTACCGCCTATCAATTCGATTCCTGACAATGCATTGCCTACGACAATATTGTTGGTAACAGTTGTCTCATATACGTGCTGCGACCAGGAAGTGCTATCCCACAGGTGAATTCCAGTACCGCCGTTGAATGATACATTGTTTCCGTCAATGATGCACTGTTCAGCACTGAAAACAGAACTGCCTGTGATGTTCACGCCCGTCTTGGTATTATATGTGATGGTGTTGTTCAGTATCTTGTGTTTTCCGCCCTGGCTGATTGCGATACCGTTTCCGGTGTTGGAAGATATGTTGTTGTGGATGAACACATTGCCTTGCGCGTTCCCGCTTGCCGCACCCCCACTCAGACCGTTGCGTACCGTATTGTATTTGAAAGTATTGTAATTTGAATAGCCCAGTATTATTCCGTACGCCGTGGTATAGGTCACTGTATTGTTATCGAATGTGTTATAATCGCAACCTGAACCCCCGCTGAGGCTGTACCTGTTGTCAAAGAGAGAGTTGTTCGCTATGATATTGTAATTACTCCATTGGTATAGATGAACGGCCGCGTCATAAACGCTCCCGCTCTTGGCATTGTTCGTGAAATTGTTGAATGTCACCCTGTTGCCGCTGCCCGATGAAGCAAACCTGATGCCGTTCCTGATGTTGTTCCAGAACTTATTGTATGAAACGTCGTTATTCGCGGACCCCCCTTCAAGCGCGATGCCAGCAGTTCCGTTATTCCAGAGCAAGGTGTTATTCGTTATGGAATTGGACGAGGAACCCGAAAGAGTGATTCCGGTGCCCGTGTTCGAGCGCACCTGGTTCCATGTAATTTTCGAACCGGTGTTGCCGCTCAGATACATCCCATAGTTCGTTGTCTTGGTTATGGTGTTCCACTTGATAACTGTGTTCGAGGTCGTACCGCTGCCTATGTACAAACCATACGGGCCGGTCGATATCGTGTTGTTGTCGATTATTCCGTTGGAGGACGCTGTACGCAGCCAGATGCCTCTGTCAGTGAATCCGATAATGGTATTATTGTCTATGCGGTTATAGGTGCTGGAATCCGCGAAGATGCCGTCGTAACCGTTCGTCCTAATCTGGTTGCCGGATATCTTGTGGTATCCGCCACTGTTGATGTTGACGCCGTTGCGGTTTCCGGTTAAGTTATTACCGGAGATATTGCAGTACTGGACAGTCGATATTTTCACGCCCGCGTCTATGTTCGGGGTGCTGCCGGCAGTTCCACTCCCAGTTATCTTGAAACCTGTAATATTCACCCAGTTGGCCGTGATGGTCACAACGCTTCCGGAGCCGCCGCCGTTGATGGTCGTGGTATCCATTCCGGCTCCCTCTATTGACAGCTTCTTATTCACAATTACATTCTCGTTGTAAGTTCCGGCATCCACCGTGATTGTGTGGCCGTCCGTGGTGTTCACCGCGTTGATGGCTTCCTGAATTGTATTGAAGTCTTCACCTGTGTCGATGTTGATTACTGGCGATAGACCATTGCCAATATCTCCAACATTGCTTGCTATTACACTCACCGGCATTATCATCATTATCATTAGCCCTATTCCTAATAATTTCTTAACAGAGTTCATTATTTCCTCTCCCTACGTTTTTGAGCCATTTTTCAAAAATAGCCCACAATTAACCATAGGTATATTATCGTCAGTTTTATACTTAACTATATATAATAATATTGCTTCATCTATTTATATCCATATATGTATAGGCAAAAATAATAATCTGGCCAGGCGTTAACTGCGTTAAATTATACACAAGTTAACAATAATTTATTAATGCACTAATATATTAAAAAGCCACGTCATTGAAGACATAATTAATATATCAAAGGTAGAGCAAAAGGGTGGCACATGTCAATGGTTTGCACATAATCCATCAATTAGACCATTGAAAATGCTTTTATATTGTATTGGGGCATCTCTGATGGCGATGATATATGGTCAACTTGCCTAGCGGAAGGATATTGAGCACGCTTTTCGGCGGAGAGAGTGCGCTCGTTTCTGCACTCGATACACTGAACGAGTCCAAACTGGATGGTCTGGTCAAGACCAGCTTCACCAGGAACGGTGCCGCGTCAGTTGGTCATATCGTTACCAGGAAAGGCATCCCTTACATGGCCCACGCCGACATTGGCATTGACGGTGGTGAACGAATAATTGGCGATTTCCGCCGGCGCCATGGTCGCGGCGCTGTAAAAGGTTGATTTACCAACATTCGGTTTTCCGACGATTCCTACGTCCGTATTTATGCCTCCCGACCTTAATAGGCATTCCCATAATAAAACATTGGCGGCGTTGTAAGTGGTCAGCTTTCAAACGTTATTATTCAGCAATAGCTAGTTTGATTATCCTACTTACTGCTGTAATCAATTCCCGATTCAGTTAAATCAAAAAGCCATAATTTATTGTCATAACTATCCACCATAAAAGAGGAGAACTTTGTGATACTGACCACTTACCGTTGTAAGATGCTTTACATCAATGACCTCTTACGCAGCGTTATTGTTTGAACGGCCGCGTCCAGTACTTCAAGGCGAGTATCAGCGCTATGATGCCCATAGGTATTGAGAAGAGCATGGAAGAGGTAAAATCATCAGGAAACGGCATCCAGTTGAGATCATACCAGGCATTGTGGGGCCACAGGAGCGGATTGTAGATGTGCGTGAAAGTGTCAATGAGCACGTGGCTCAGTGTGCCAATCAACGCCGAGGCAAGGGCCCACCCGAGATTTGTGGGCGCAAGGGTGATGTCCTCGCCAGCGAAGATGTGCCATTTTTCCTTTGAATTCTTTTTAAGCCACCTTCCCAAGGGCGGTATTATGAAGAACACGATGAACATTACCACCAGAATATCGAACGTCACCGCGCCCAGCAATGAGTGCAGCAGACCCCTGGTTCGTTCCCCACCCCCATTGAGAATCATCATGGGGATGACCTCCAGGTCCGGGACCATTGCGCCGAAACTCAGGCTCATGAAATGGAGTTTTTTTCTGTTGAGCAACCATACGGGCCAGGCAAATCCCAAATGCAATGGTGTAACGGGCATCAGACTGAGAATAGCCATTTTCCGCCATAAACCTTTGCACGGGAAGTGACGATTTTCGATTTAGGGATTGTAGATTGTAGATTTACGACGGACGACATTCTGCTAGCAAATATCTAAAATCTAAGATCTAAAATCTAAAATTTCAGAAGACCGAACCCACACCACGCAAATCTAAAGTGAAGCCTGCCTCTCTGAAAACGTATATAATGTATAGGTCCATCAAGGTTTGGCGATAAAACATGGTCAACCTGCCTAGCGGACGAATATTGAGCACACTTTTCGGTGGAGAGGGCGCACTGGAGAACGCTCTCGGGACACTTAACCAGGACAAGCTTGACGGTATGGTCAAGACCAGTTTCACGAGGGACGGAAATGCCTCTCTGGGCCACATGGTCACCAGGAAAGGCGTCCCCTGCCTGGCATTGTATGAATCCACCGAACCGCTGTACGGCGAATCCGCTATTTACGAGATAGCTAGGGACTCGGTGAATCCGGATTGCATACTGGAGGTTCGTTCATATTCTTACAAATCATCATCCATATCTATCAATCACATTGTTGAATCTTTCTCGGACGGCATTCTGGATAGCGTGGACCTTGGCACAGTGATGCGCGTTGTCAGGGAGGAAGAGAAGTCCCGCATTGCGATGGCCAGGCAGGAAGCCGGCGAGAAGCGGATGAGGTCCCAGGTTCTGAGAAAGGCGGATGACGATCTTTCGGCCAGGGACTCGGAACTCGAGACAGCCAGAAGAGAAGCATCATCCCGTTACGATGACATTGACCGCATGAAGTCCGAACTGGACACGCTCCGGAGCGGCAGCGTTGCCCTGCTGAGGCATCTTACTTCCGAGAAGAAAGGTCTCACCGAGGAGGACGTCATCGCCATGGCGGACCGCAAGGTGGAGGACATGAAACTCCAGGCTCTAAGGGAAGAACTGGAAAACCGCGCCCGCATTCTGGACGAGAAGGAACGCAGCCTGCGGAAGAAGGAACTGGTCCTGGCCAAGGAGGAGGAGGTCATACGCTCCAGGGAAGCGGAGACCGAGCAGAAGGATAAACGTCTCGTCCGTGAGAGGGCGGAGCTCGAATCCCTGTGGGGCGACATCTCGGAAGAAACCACGCGCCAGAACACAGCCAGGGCGGACCTGGAGGCTAAAATCGATGATTACGTGAGAAAGGAAACGCTTCTTCTCAAGACCGAGGACAGATTGCAAAAGGCCGAGCGGGACCTGGAGCAGCGCGAGAACGTTATGACCCAGACTGCCAGGGAACTGCAGGAATCGAGGGATTTCATTTCAAGGCAGGAAAAGCACCTGGAAGGGCTGGAGACCAAGCTGAACTCGGAGATGAAGAGCGCCGCCCACGAGAGGAAGCGCCTTGAAGAACTTTCCAGGAACCTGGACGTTCAGACCGTTAAACTCGCCGATCGGGAAAAGGAGCTTGCCAGGCAGGCCGAAACCCTTGACGCGGATTCAGGCGGAATCGCCGAGCAGCGCGAGGTTCTTTCCGAGGAGATGAAGAATCTCGCTCACGAACGATCAGAATTCGATGCCGACAAGAAGATACTGGACAAGATGAATCAGCAACTGGCCAGCATGGAAACCGCCCTGAAGGACGAGAAGAAATCCCTGCGCAACATCACCAGGGAGCTGGAGAAGAAGGAGCGCGACATTGTTGTGGATGAAGAGCGTCTCAAGGCCGACATGGAGAAGCTGGAGGCCATGGAAAAGGACGTCAAGGGCGCAGGAACCGAGATGGCCAGGGAGAAGCGCGCCATCAAGCGGGAACAGGAAAAGCTAGAAGAGAGGTTCAAGGAACTGGAGGAACTGACCGCGGAGGCGGAAAAGAAGTTGGAGGCTATCGCCCTGCGCGGCAAGGAGCTTGAGGACAGGGAATCCGCCCTCGAGAAACAGGAATCCGGGCTCAATGAGGGCAAGAAGGCCGTGGCGAAGGAAAAGCAGCATCTGGAGAAGGAGAAATCCGCCCATGAGAAGGAACAGGATGCCGAACGGAAGAAGCTCCAGAAGGAAGAAGAGAAGCTTAATCACAGGGAATCGGAACTCAAGGACCATAAAACGGAACTTGACAGGCACCGTTCCGTCCTTGATGCCCTGAAACTGGAACTGGACAAGCGTGAGAAGGACATGGAAGAGCGTGACGAAACGCTCCATGAGAAACAGTCAGAAACGGACAAGGCCGAGAAGGAGCTTGCCGACAAGCAGAAAATTTTCGAACGCGATTCCGCCAAACGGGATAAGGACCAGGAAAAGCGCGAACAGGCCATCCATGCCAATGCCGAGAAGGTGGCAGAGCAGCGCAACGCCCTGAAGGCCCATGAAAAGGAAGTTCACCAGGAATTGCAGACCGTCAAGTCCGAGATGGCTAATGTCATGAAATCCCGCGAGGACCTGGACAAGGAAGATAAAAATCTGCGCGACCATGAGAAGATGCTCCTGGCCAAGGAGGAGAAGCTCAAGGCATACGAGTGGAAGCTCGAGAAGAAGGCCGAGGAGATGCGCGAGGAAATATTGGTGGAGTTCCAGACCCGCGTCAATGAACTGGATGAGCGCGAGGCCGCGCTCTCCGACAAGGAAGAGAAATGGAGAAAGCGCCAGGACGAGGTTTCGAAGCTGAAGGAACGGCTGAAGGACTTATAATCACCGACATCTCTCGCTCAATAAAACGAAAGTATTAATATTCGTCATTCACATTAAGCCCTAGGCGAGAGAATGGTGATTGAAAAAACAATAGATTTCAAATTTATAACGATTTTCAGAATACTATTCTGTTCATTGACCATACTGACATTCCTCATGCCGTGGACATATAGTCAGGAGGTGCCGGGTGGTTTGGACCAATTGGGGTACTTCCACACAGATACAGGCATCACCAAGAGCGGTTATGATTATATGGTCGGTTGTACCCCAATCAAGGATATTGATATTTTTATCCAAATGCCATATCTCATTTTCACACCTATTTTACTTATTTTTTCCGTAGCGCTCATGTTCTTTAACAATAAAAATCGCCTACTCGGTTCCATGGCCTTAATTCTGTTTTCGGCGATTCCGATGCTCATTTGGCGTTTTGAGATAGATTCGCTAATCCCGCTACCATCTCGCACTTATTTTTTCCTGACATACGGTCTTGTAGTCTATCTCATTCTGGTAATAATGAACATGATACTCGGTCTGGTAACGTTGAAATTTTCTGATATTGAATAACACACAGCCGGTGGCACATCTACCCCAGTTCCAGCACCATTATCTCATTTCGGGAACCAAATCCAGGACTGTGATTTCGTTCCTGGACCCGAACCTCATTGCAGGCCCCCAGGTAGCAGTGCCCGGCGATACGTAAAGTGTAATGCCGCCGTTCCTGTAAATTCCCTTGAAATATTTTACAAAAAGCCGCCCGATGAAATTTATTGGGAATATCTGGCCGGCATGATAATGCCCCGAGAGGATGATGCTGCCGTCCGGCAGGTCCAGGAACTGCGGGACATGGGCCAGGGCTATGACCGGATTGTGAAATTTCCTGTCGATTTTCCTGGTGCCGCTCATTCCCTGTTCCCGGATATAATCCAGGCCGAAAATAGAATATCCGTTCATGCTCACCTCCTCGTCTCTGAGCATCTCGACATTTTTCGGAAGCGCGGCCCTCACTTCCTCCATTCCCTCGTAGAACTCGTGGTTGCCGGGTGCCAGGAACGTTCGCGACTCCAGCCTGCCGAAATGCTCCAGCTTGCTGCTTCCCGGCGGGACAGCTCCGGAGAGTATATCTCCGGTGATGAGGACCAGATCCGGTTTTAATGTGTTGACTGTGTCGATAACCCTCTTCAGGTATCGGCGCCCGTGGACCGCGCCTATGTGGACATCGGATAGCTGAACGATTCTGAGCTTCTTCACGAATGGTAATTTAATATTTTTCACACCGAGCAACTGGGCGTTGACAATCGATATGGCGGCCAGTACTGCGGTGTAAAGCAGAAGTGCAATGCCGCAATTCCGCGGGTTCAGGCTCAGGAACAGGTTCGCAATCTCGAAAATGATGAGGCCGGAGATGGTTGCAAACTCCAGCCCGTAGGCCGTGGTAACGGTCACGAACAATCCCCTGGTTCCGCGACCGGAGGATGTACGTGCCAGGAATCCCACCAGCAGCAGTGTCGAGAGAGTAAACGCATATATTACCGAGATACGGACATCGCCCCAGCCAAGAAGACCTGTAATCCTGTCAAATATGTAGAAATTTGTCAGGGTGACAATGGCATATAGAATGCCGAATGCCGGAACGGGGCGCCACCGGGTTTTGTCCACGGCTTTAGGCATGGGCAGTTTGTATAAAAACCCCCGCGCTCGGCCGCCTTTTGTGTGCACGCGCGACCTATCTTTATTGTAAACATGTCGAGAAAACTCTGGCTTTCAAGCCGGAGATGAATCGGCATATGCAATAAACGGGAAAGGCCGTTGCATGCCGTACTAATACAATCAAAATAAATCGAAGGTGTCTACTTCAATGGATTAGGCATGCAACTTATTATGGTAAACTTCCAGCCCCGAATCACATATTTGCGAATGTGGGCGTTAACGCCAGTTCCTTTAGGGGCTGGTAGTTTACAGAGGCAAGCCATATATACATAAAGGAAGTTTAAACTCAGGAAATGAACGCGCTGGAAAATATCCGGTCCGCCAGGAGACAAACAATTTCTGCCTGGTTCTGCACTTTGCTGCTTTTGCTATCGCTGGCATCCCTAATCGGAGGGCCCACCGACCATTCGGAACCTTTGCCATGGGCCGATTCGTCAGCGGCCTCAGGACAACCCGCATCCGGACTCATGGACTCGGTGTTCATCGAGAACGCTGGCCAGGTCAGCGACGGCATACTTTTCTATGCGGCTTCCGGCAACATCGCATTCACGAAGGATTCCGTGCTTCTCTACACCATGGAACCCGCAATCGGGGCCGGTACCAGGAACGGGCCAATGGAAACCGGGAACAGTACCCCGGCCGGGCGATTGTCCGGTAACGTTCTCGGTCTCTCTTTCGTGAAATCCAACGATGTGGCACCCAGGGGCATCAATCCCGCTTCCTGGGAATCCAATTATTTCCTGGGGAATGATCCAATTAACTGGCGTACGGGAATATCCAATTACCACGGTGTGGTCTATGAGAACCTCTGGGACGGAATCGACTTGGTTTACAGCATGAAGGGCGGCGGCATCAAGTATGATTTTCTTGTTGCACCGGGCGCGGACCACAGCCAGATAAAGCTGAGAGTGGGTGGCCACGAAACCCTCTCGGTGACCGGCGACGGCGAACTAAATATCGGCCTGGGGGCCGGCGATATTGTCACGGATTCCGGTCTGGATGTGTTCTATGCCGACGCACCCGAAGAAAAGGTCCGGGCGGGCTTCGTATTGATTGATGCCGCCACATATTCTTTCAGCATATGCGACAGGGACATGTCCCGGGCCATGATCATCGACCCGCTGATATATTCTACGTATCTGGGTGGTGCAGGTTCCGATTATGGCAATGACATTGCCGTGGATGGGGGGGGTAATGTCTTCGTGGTGGGCCACACGAATTCGGTTGGCTTCCCCACTACCCTGGGCGCGTACGAGACTGATTATGCTGCCGATGTTCATGATATATTTGTCACAAAGATGAGCCAGTCCGGAGATTCGTTGGTGTATTCGACTTTCCTGGGCGATGTGAGCGAGGATTGCGGGAATGCCATAACCGTGGATGGGCAGGGCAATGCCTACATAACAGGCTATACAAGTTCCATCGGTTTTCCCACCACTCCCGATGCATTAGATAGAACATACAACGGTGATACCTATGATTCGTTCGTGACCAAGATAGGTTCTATGGGCAACACCCTGGTTTACTCCACCTTCCTCGGAGGAGACAGGGTCGATATCGGCAACGATATAACCGTGGATGAAAGCGGATATGTGTATGTGACAGGGGTGACTTCGCCAACGCCTCCACCCGGTCCCCCGGAGTCGCGCTCTGAAACACGTGCTGGAACCTTCAGTTTTCCCACGACGCCGGGCGCGTTTACCTGGGGTAACGGGCTTTCCGACATCTTTGTGACCAAGTTTAGCCAATCCGGCAGTTCGTTGGTTTATTCTACAGCGTTTGGCACCGACGATTACGAAATCAGCAACGGCATCGCCATCGACAGGTGGGGCTATGCCTACATAACCGGTTACACGCGTTCGGCCAACTATCCCACAACCTCGGGGGCCGTCGACCGATTCTACGGCGGTAGCCTGGATGCATTCGTGACCAAACTGGCGCCCACCGGCCGTTCCCTGGCTTATTCCACCTATCTTGGTGGCAGCAGCAGTGAGGTCGGGCACAGCATTGCGGTGAATGAGTGGGGCAATGCCTATGTCACTGGCTACACCAACTCCCTCGATTTTCCCACGACCCATGGTGCCTATGACAATTCCCAGAACGGTTGGGCGGATGTTTTCGTCACATCGCTGGACCGCTACGGTGGTTCCCTGATTTATTCCACCTTTATCGGGGGTGCTGGTAATGAATACGGATACAGCATCGCACTGGACCGGCTGGGTAGCGCCCACGTTACCGGATTCACCATGTCAGGAGACTTTCCAACAACGCCCGGGGCATTCGACACCGCATATAACGGCAACACCGACGCCTTCGTTGCCAAGTTGTCGGCGCAGGGGCACAATCTTTCCTATTCCACATATCTGGGCGGCAGCAGTTCAGACACCGCCACCGCCCTGGCCATCGATGCAAACGGCTACACCTTTGTGGCCGGTGAAACATCATCCCTGGACTTCTCCACCGTTTCCGGTGCCATGGATGGAACCTTCAACGGTCAGACAGATGCTTTCATAACAAAAATGGACCTGGCGGACCCCATGGCAGTCGCGGGACCGGACCGATGGATGAACGAGGATTCCAACATCACATTCGATGGCGGGGGCAGCACCGACAACCACGGCATAGTGAATTACACCTGGACTTTCAACGATGGTATGGGAAACGTGACGATGTACGGTGAACGTCCGAAACACTACTTCGCAATTCCCGGAAATTACGCAGTATCGCTGACAGTCTCAGACAGCACCGGCAACAGAGGTACGGATCAATTGATTCTCTCCGTCTTGGACATAACCGGGCCCGTGGCAGTTGCCGGCTCCGATTGGGTGTTCGACGAAGACATTATTTTCACTTTCAACGGCTCTGCCAGTTCGGACAATGTCGACATAGTGAATTACACATGGTCATTCGTCTATGGCACCGGCCAGATAGTTCTTTACGGTGCGGCGCCGGCCTTCAATTTCACAAGACCGGGCTCTTACAACGTCACCCTGAACGTGTCGGATGCGGCCGGAAACACGGATACGGATTACATACTCCTGACAGTCAATGACATAACCGCACCGAAGGCCCGTGCCGGCGAGAATCAGAAAATTTACAAAAATACCTTGACATTTTTCAACGGTTCCGCCAGCACGGACAATGTGGGCATAGTGAATCACACCTGGATGTTCAATGACGGTCAGGGGCCGGTCACCCTCTGGGGCGGGATTACACAATCGCACCTCTTCTCAGTGGAGGGCGTGTACCCGATAACCCTGAACGTCACGGATGCGGCCGGACACTGGAACACGGATACGATACTCCTCACCGTTCTCGAAATAATTAAACCGGTGGCGGATGCGGGCCCGGACCGGGCCGTGGACGAGCTAGCCGTCATGACTTTTGACGGTTCCGCCAGCACGGATAATGTAGGTGTCGTGAAGTGGCAATGGTCGTTCAATGACGGCGTGAATGACGCCATGCTTCTGGGTGTATCGCCTTCATGGGTATTCACGGTGCCGGGCACCTACATCGTCACACTGAACGCCTCGGATGCGGCAGGAAACTGGGGTGCTGACACACAGACAATCACGGTTCATGATGTGGTGGCTCCGGTCGCCGTGCCGGGTTCCAATATGATCACCCGCCAGGGCGACGCGGTTGTGCTGGACGGCTCCGGTTCATGGGACAGTTCCGGAATCATGAATTACACCTGGTCCTTCACCCACAACGGAACCGCGGTTGTGCTTCACGGGCCAATCAACACCTACAGATTCTGGACACCGGGAGCATACCCGGTGAACCTGACTGTGGAAGACGCCTCTGGAACAGTGGGTTACGGAACCATGACTGTGACGGTTCTGCCGCCGGCGGCGGAGAGTTCAGCGGCATCGGATAACCATGTATGGATTTTCATCTCAATTCTGGCCGTGGTGATATTGCTGTTTTCACTCTTAATTCACCTGCATGGCAGAAAGGGGGCGGTTCAATGATGCGCAAGATCATTCCCTTCATCCTGGTCGGCATGCTGCTGTTCTGTGCATTTACCACATCCTGGCCACCTGCCGGCATCGAATATGGTGCGTCCCCACTGTCCGCCACCACGGAAACACCGGAATTCAAAACGGAAATGCTGGCAAATGTATTCACTCAGAACCTTGGTCAGATTGACGGCGACGACGTTATGCTGTATTCCTCGTCCGGGGACGCGGCATTCACCCGCGGTTCCGTGCTCATCTACACGCCGGGCAATGTTCTCGTTCTCTCTTTCTTGAATTCCAACGATGTTGCCCCCAGGGGCATCAATCCCGCCTCATGGAAATCCAACTATTTCCTGGGAAACGATTCTACCAGGTGGCATATCGGTGTTTCCAATTATCACGGTGTGGTCTATGAAGATATCTGGGACGGCATCGACCTGATTTACAGCATGAAGGATGGCGGTATCAAGTACGATTTCATGGTCGCCCCGGGTACTGACCACAGGCAAATCATGGTACGTTTGGGGGGTCATGAAAGCCTCTCGGTGACCGATGGTGGCGAACTGAGCATCGGCCTTGGTACCGGCGACTTTATCACGGATTCCGATCTGGAAGTGTTCTACGCCGACATGCCCGATGAGAAACTCCTGGCGGGCTTCGAACTGATGGATGCCAGCACCTACATGTTCCGCGTCGAGGGTCGTGACATGTCACGGGCCATGACAATCGATCCGCTGGTGTATTCCACGTTCCTGGGCGGTTCGGGCTCCGACCACGGAACGGCGGTGGCGGTGGATTCCGAAGGCAATGCCCATGTGACCGGTTACACGGGTCTGCCCAACTTTCCCACAACACCGGGCATATTTCAATTCGACAATGAAACCGGCCAGGATGTATTCATAGTGAAGCTGGACGGGAACGGTACATCCATCCTTTACACGGCATTCCTGGGCGGCGACGATTATGACGTGGGTCACAGTATCGCAGTGGATGGCGAGGGCAATGCCCTTGTTGCCGGCGAAACCTTCTCCGCGGATTTTCCCACATCTTCCAGCACCTTCGACAGGTCATACAACGGCGTGGGCGACGCGTTCGTGGCCAAAATCGGGCCCATGGGCGATTCCCTGCTGTATTCGACATACCTGGGCGGGAAGCATGACGATGCTGCCTACGGAATCGCGGTGAACGGGCAGGGTCAGATATATGTGACTGGATACACATGGTCCACCACTTTTCCTACCACACCCGGTGCACTGGCCAACCGGTCCAACGGTGACTCAGACGCCTTCGTGACAAAACTGAGCCAGACCGGTGATTATCTTGTTTATTCCACTTATCTGGGCGGAAGCGGTTCCGAAAAAGGAACCGCTCTGACAGTAGATGCAGACGGCAACGCATACGTGGCAGGTACAACGCGTTCCTCGAACTTTCCTGTAACTGCTGGCGCCATCAATATAATCAATTCCAGCAATGACAATGTGTTCGTGACCAAGTTGGCCGGTTCTGGGAACGCGCAGTTGTATTCTGCGGTTTTCGGTGGGAGCGGCCCGGACACTGTCAGTGGGATAGCGATAGACAGCCAGGGCAACGCCCATGTTGCCGGGGACACGTTGTCTAAGGATTTTCCCACTGTCGGGGGCGCTTTCGATGAAACACCCAACGGCGGCAGTGACATCTTCGCGGCCAAGCTGAACGTTTCTGGCGGTTCCTTCCTCTATTCCACCTATCTTGGTGGTTCCCGGGACGATGTCTGCGGCGGCCTGGCTCTGGACGCGGATGGCAATGCGTTCATCACCGGGCATACGGTTTCGATGAACTTTCCCATGACCGTTGGCGCGATTCAGAAATTGCCGGGTGGTGGCGAAGAGGTATTCATCAGCATGCTGAACGATACCGGCCAGTCATTGCACTATTCCACATATCTGGGCGGTTCGCTTGATGACGTGGGAACGGGGATTTGCCTCTCCTCCACCGGGTGCGCATTCGTTACCGGTGAGACAGTTTCAGCGGACTTCCCGGTGCCGGCCGATGCACCGTGGCCCTCAGCCAGCCGTGACGGCGATGCGTTTCTGGCCAAGTTTGACATAACCGCACCTCTGGCCATGGCAGGTCCGGACATGTTTGTCAATGAAAGCAACTGGTTTTCCTTCAACGGGACAGCCAGCTCCGACAACGAGGGCATAGTGAACTACACGTGGTCGTTCAATGACGGTACGGGTGGCCGGATATTGCAGGGTCCGGCGCCGACATATTTCTTCGTCATTCCCGGCATATACAATGTAACGCTGAATGTGACGGATTTCGTTGGCAATGTCGGCTCGGACATCATGATTCTCACGGTTCTGGTATATCCCATTCCCATTGCGGAGGCCGGTTCGGATTTGACCCTGAACGAGAGTTCCGCAGTTAATTTTGACGGCTCTGCCAGCAGGGACAACAAAGGCATAGTGGATTATCTGTGGGGATTCAACGACGGCATCAACAATGTGGCTCTGGGCGGAACGAACCCAGCCTGGACCTTCCGGGTACCGGGGAAATACGAGGTTACACTGACTGTCTGGGATGCTGACGGTTACACGGATTCAGACAATATCACCGTTCATGTCCTGGACGTCACCGGTCCAGCCACCGCGCTGGAACCGTCCATGGCCATGGAAAGAGGTTCCGCGATTCATTTCAACGCTTTCAGAAGCGTTGACAATGTTGAAATCGTCAATTACACATGGACTCTCACCCACAACGGGACGGAGACCACACTTTACGGTCCTAATTCCTCTTTCACTTTCTGGGAGTCAGGCGACCACGAGGTTGTACTGACCGTTACGGACAGTGCGGGAAATCAGAATAGCGACGTTGTGCTAGTTTCAGTAATTGCCACCGAAAACCAATTCAATCTCTGGCCTCCGGTGGCCATGATCCTTCTGGCTGTTTCCATACTGGTATTGTGCGCGGTACTGCTCAGTTCAAGAAAAAGAAAAGGCGAGAAAACGGAGGCGGAACATGAATAATTTCTCCGGCAAGCGGTTCCTACCGACCCTGTCAAAGGCCTTAACCCTCCTGGCAATTTTTATCATTGTTATTTCGGGCATTCGGGTCGGGGCGGCCCAATCCGATGATGAAACCGTCACGCTCAGATGCGCCATCGAACCGGTGCTGCAAACCAACCCGCTCGGTGCCGAGTCCGGAAGCTGGAAGGTCCTGGGTCTGATATACCAGGGGGCGACCATGCGTAACCCCAACACGGGTGAGATCATTCCCTACATTGCCGTAGGCGCGGCCAACGAATCGACGGACACTTCATCACTATCATGGGGTGATTGCAACGTCGGGAACTTCGGTTACAGCCCCAAGGACACCTGGGCGGATTCCGAAAAACCAGAAATAATACTGTTCTACGATTTCGAGGATGTGTACTGGCATGACGGGGTTCAGATGTCCGTGCGGGACGTTATGTTCTCTTTCCATGTTCACGCTCTCTCCGGGTCAGAACCGCTGGGAAATCCCCTGAAGGACCGGGGCGGAGAAACGGGCGGGAATTACACGGAAACCCACTGGCTGTTCATCGAGAAGGTCTGGGAAAGTCAGGACAGCACCAGGGCCGCGCTGAGGTTCGTTCTGCAAAAGCCGCTCTACAGCGTGTTCGAGAACTTCATTTCCCAGTATATACTGCCGTATCACATCTGGGGCAGCACCGTGTCCAATCAATTTGTTGATGCAGTTACCATATGGTGTGACCCGGACTACAACCGTTCCGAGCCCGATTCCTGGAAGGGGTGGGCGGCCGACCGGTACCTGAACGCCAACCCTGTGGGCACCGGTCAGTTCATCTGGTCGGGGGCGGCGAAGGATACCATCACACTTACTGCATGGTCCGGGCATTTCTACAGGCCGGGATTCAAGTATTTCTCCAGCAGCTACGGAATACCGGTCGGGCCTTTGATAGATTCGATAGTTCTTACCAAATACTCCTCCGAGACAAGGGCCATCATGGACCTGGAACTGGACAGAATCGATCTCATCGCATGGAACGTGGACCCATCCGCGGCCAACACATACGCCAACGACCTTGATGTGAATGTGGTCCAGCTCAGGGGCCTGAAAATGGAATACCTGGCATTCAACATGAGGGACGGATCATTCGGCTATTTCAGGGACCGCACACAAATCGCGCCTGTGACGGTGGATGTCGGGAAGCCCCTCAGAAGGGCAGTGGCACACTGTGTTGATACCAGTGCCATCGCCGTTCAGACAAGCATTGTCGAAATCAATACCGGGCAATTCAACACCTTCGCCGATTGGGAGAATTCAACGGTTCTCGCTCACACCTTCGACCCGCCGGAGGGCGCCAACATTCTGGGAAAGGCCGGATTTATTTTGACAAATGCTTCAGAACCCGCCGGTCTTGACAACTGGTGGCTGAACCCTGATGGCAGTTCAATCGGGCGTTCCCCGGAGGGAAAGATTGTGCTGCTGATACCCAGCGCGGAAGAGAACCTGCAAGCATACAGCATCGGAACGGCGTTGGCTGCGCAGATGCGCGATATGGGGCTGAACACCGAGGCAATCTTTCTGGAAAGCGAACTTCTGGAACAGAGGATTATACAGGGCGATTTCGATATTTGCATGGTCAGCCAGGACTTTCCCGAACTCTATCGAGAGCGGCCGGAGACATTCCTCTACAACGCGCTGCATACCATGAGCATCTACAAGGCTCAGAATTTCATCGGTTACAGCAATGCGTCGTTCGACGCCACCCTTGAATCTGCTCTTGCAGCGTCTGACCATACCGAAGCGGGCCACATCCGCGATGCTTTCGCCTCCATCGCCTTCGATATTCCGTATTTCGAAATGTACTATCCGTCGGGAATAGAGATAACTAGGGCGGACAATTTTGTCGGTTTTGTGGACGACGGTTCTGGAAGCCTTCTCAACCCGACCTCGATGTCCAGCGTCTGGACGGAAAGCCGCGGGGCTTTGCGGGCCAGGTTCGTCAGCGTACCTCTAACGGCAACAGCGAATTCGACATTCCCCATCCGGGTGCGAGTGCTCGACCAGAATGGCGACCCAGTCATGGGGGCGTCTGTCACACTGGAATGCACATCCGGCAATCTCTCGGTTTACACGGGCCTGACTGACGAAAACGGGCATCTCACGCTGAATTACACGGCCCCGCCGGTGCCGGCATCGGTTCGCAACGGAACGGTCGTCATACTGAGCATCCAATCGGTATTCAAGGAGGGATATCGCACAACCCAGAACCGGTTGACTTCGCTCACGGTATACCCGGGGGAAACAATGTTGCTGTTCGTGGACGCAACCGCCCTCCAGGACGTCGTCACAGCCAGTGACGTCTCGGGAACAGCGGGATTCACTTACATCGACATCCGGGTCACCGATTCCGCCAACCTGCCCGTGTCGGACGTGACCGTCATGATAGAACTGGCCGGCGCCCCCATGACAGCCGAATTCTACACGGGAATAACAAATTCGGAGGGTACCCTCCGGGTCAAAATCACCGCCCAGGACGTGGAAAAAGTGTCTGACTGCACCATAACCATCACAGCATCCAAGGTGGCCTTCGTCAGCGGCTCCAGGCAGATATCCGTCACGGTCATGCCCCCCACGGAGGCGCTGGTAATCGAAGAGCCTGGGATTGGGGCGTGGGTGTACGTTGCCGTGCCGGTGCTGGTCGTGGCGATTGCAGGCATTATCTATATCTACAGGAAACGGAAATAGATGGGAACGGTTCTATTATGTATTATACCGAATTCTCAGCTGATAGGTATATTAGTATGCATGCCCCGCCTGATATTCTAAAAGCATTTTATTAGGGCGGGGTTTCATTATGTAAACTGTATGGGTGACAGCATTTTGCATTCAAAAGAACATTTTCCAACCACCTGTTTTGGGGAGCCTCGCCTGTGAGGGCGAGGGGGTCGGGTACTCGCCCGGCCATCGTATGCCGGGTGAAACATATTACGCGGATCTTGCATAGAGTCGATTCTTCATCCTTCGCGTCGCATATTCAAGATGGTCGGCCGGTGCCGCAGTAAAGTCTTTTGTAAATCACAAACATACAAAACACTGTACAACTAAATTTATATACTCCACAAAACACCGTACCAATGTTTTTATATACTTTTCAGCGGAATTCTACTTCAGGTGATGAGACGGACAGAAGATTAATCGCGCTGCTATGCGCATTCACGATTATCCTCCCTTCTTTTTTCGCCTCCGGCCAGATTGCCGGGGGCGAACTGATCTTGCGGGTCGCGGTACAGGACGACATTAAATCGCTCAACCCAATCGTGGTGGGCGATGTCTGGTCCTGGAACGTGCTCCAGTGGATTTATGACCGCCCCACAAGGGTTGATTACGATTCCAACGAAATAATGCCTTACATCGCCGTCGGCTCTGCAAACCTCTCCGGGAAAGCGGAATCCTGGGATGACTGTACAATAGGCAATTTCGGATATTCTCCCCAAAGTACCTGGGAAGATGCCAGCAAGCAGGAGGCCGTAATATTCTACGATTTTACCAACATTACGTGGCATGACGGCACGCCCATGACAATCCGCGACGTGATGTTCTCCATGCACATGGCAGCCCAGGTGCCCGAATGGTCCGGTTTCAAGGGCCCTATGGACACGCTGAAGGCCTATAATTTCACGCAAACTTCCTGGCTGCACATATACAAGGTCTGGGAAGACGGCGACAGGGCCGCGCTCCGGTTCCAGTTGCAGACGCCGTACGCCGACTTCTTCAGGAGCACCATTTCCACGTTGCTGCTTCCCTATCACATATGGGGTTCAACAACGTCCGGCCAGAACGTTGACGGCGCCAAGATATGGTGCGACCCCGGGTACAATGTTTCGGCGACCGATTCCTGGAAGGTTGCGCCCGTCCACTCGTATGAAAATCACCCCCCGATTGGCAGCGGGCTTTTCAAGTTCGATTTCTGGATCAAGGGCCAGATGAGTAAAATTCTGACATTCAGGGAACATTTCTATGGCTCAAATTATTCATACAAAGAATTCATCGAAGCCAATTTCCCGGAAGAGAAAGTGAAGCTGCCGACCATTGATTCCATGACATTCAAACTCTATAAAACAGCGGAACATGCAGTTTGGGCTTTGAAAAATGACAATGTAGATTACATATCCTGGTCGATTCCGCCGAGCTTCGTTTACGATATTGCCAAAGAGCCAGGCATCACATTATACTCAATCCCTGAATCTGGGTTCTACTATCTCGGGTACAACATGTGCAAGCAGTCATTCGGCTACAACGCATCTGCATCTTTCCCCTACGAACCCGAGGATGACCTGGGAAAGCCGTTGCGTCGGGCCATCGCCCATTGCATCGACAAGACCAGGATAGTCCAGAGATTGCTGCTGAATTTGGGTGACGAAGGGGTTGGACCGGTGCCGCCGAGCAGCGAGTGGCATAATTCTTCAGTTCCGACATACGATTTCAATCCGCAGAAGGCCAAGCAGATACTTGCCGATGCCGGATATTTGGTGAAGAAAACTGACGGCACCCTTGCCATGGGGGAAGAGGCAATCGCGGTGGCTGGCCTCGACAACTGGTGGGTGAATCCCGATGGTTCCAACATCGGCAGCGGCTCCGGCGGGAATATCGAGATTCTCACTCCAGAGGCGAATTACGACCCCATCCGCGCCCAGTTCGGCCTGATGCTCGCCCAGCAACTCCGTGACATCGGCATATACACCGGTTCAATCGCCATGGATTTCGGTTCCATAGTGGGCCGGATTGACAATAGGAACTACGATATGTACATCCTGGGTTGGCACATCAACAGTGACCCCACCGATTACCTATGGTCATTCTACCATTCCGACAATATCGTGTATGGGCAGAACTATGCCGGGTACCAGAACAAGAGCTTCGATGACATAATCGATTGGGCCAGGGAAACCGAGAATAAGACCGAGAGAAAACAGTTGGTATTCGACGCTCAGGCAGCCATATGCTACGACCTGCCCAACGACATCGTTTATTACCGGAAGACCGTGCTTGCTGCAAGGACTGACCGACTATCAGGCTGGGTATTGCAGAACGGCGGCGTGTTCAACAGGGCATCCATTATGAACCTGCGCGGCCCATTCCTGTACAAATTAATCGCCAAATTCAACCACCCCACATCGGCGGTCTATTCCAATTCCACTACGCCGCTTTCCGCACTGGTCACCGGGGACGGCGGCGCTCCGATCGAAGGCGCCGCGGTTAAACTGAACGCATCCATCGGGACTCTGTCCGTTGAGCAGGGCCTGACTAATATCGTTGGCTCCCTATCCACATCATTCACTGCGCCCTATGTGCCTCCCACACCCGAGAATATCAAGAACGGAACGCCGGCGTTCATTCAGATAACGTCGGCCACCACTGACCTCTGGGAATATTCATCTGCGCCTCCCAGGTTCATCCTTGTCACAGTGTTTCCGGAAGAAGCGAAATTCATCTCGGTGAGAATGCTGGCCGACCCGAATGTGATAGAGGATGTGGGCGCCGATATGGAAACTCCCGGGTTCACAATCGTGGATGTGGAGGTGAAGGACCAGGACGGTGTGGTCGTTCCCGGGGCGCTTGTGAATCTAACAACCGATTCGGGTGCGTTGGACATCTCTCCGTTCGAGATGCTGGCCGACCAGGATGGAAAAGCCAGATTCACGGTGACAGCGGCCAATCTTATGATCAATGACGGCTCCATATCGGAATTCGTGCTTACGGCCCAGGCCATCATTGTCGGTTCAGACACAATTCTTCGGTCGCAGAATCATATTACCGTTCAGGTGCTTGACGCGGTGCATCCGCCAATTCCGGAGCAGCCAATACCCTCCACCGGGCCGGTCACCTTTGTCGTTGTGGCATTGCTGGCCGCGATTGCGTATGTTGCCATGAATAGGAGGAAACGTCGATGAAATGCATCCCGGTTATTCTGGCAATGCTGCTATTGGCCGGCGCCCTGGCCCCCGGCCTCGTCACATCCCAGGACAGCGAACTGATACTGCGGGTCGCCATGCAGGATGACATGAAGGGGACCAACCCATTAACAGTGAATGATGTCTGGTCGAACATGGTGCTCCAGTGGATTTACGAATATCCGATTATGGTGGACTATGATTCTCAGGAGATAATGCCCTATATCGCCATTGGCACGGCCAATCTTTCAGGTAAAGTTGATAGCTGGGATGATTGTTCGATTGGTAACTTCGGGTACTCCCCGAAGAACACCTGGGCCAATGCCAGTTTCCAGGAGGCAATAGTTTTCTACGACTTCACGAATGTAACGTGGCATGACGGCGAGCCAATGACCGTCCGTGACATAATGTTCTCCTTCCATGCCGCCGGGATGGTTCCTGAGTGGTCCAGTTCCATGAAACCGCTCAAGAACAATGCCGGAACCTCTGGTTCAAATTATTCCGTGACAAGCTGGCTGCATATTTACAATGTCTGGGAACAGGGAAACAAAGCCGCCCTGAGGTTCGTGCTACAGGAACCCTACAGTAACTTCTTTACAAACACGATATCGATCATGCTTCTGCCATACCACATCTGGGGTTCCACTATATCCGGCCAGAACGTGGACGTAGCCAAGATATGGTACGATCCAGGATACAATATCTCGGCTCCAGATTCCTGGAAGATATCTGCGGCTCAGGGGTATGAGAACAATCCGCCCATCGGCTCGGGCATTTTCCAATTCGGGTATTGGGTGAAGGGCCAGATGTCCAAGATTAATGCTTACAGGGCCCATTTTTACAGCCTGAGTTACATTTATCGACATGAGATTGAGGAGCGCTTTTTAAATCAGAAGGTCAAGCAACCGAACATCGATGCCATCACGTTCAAGATTTACAAGACCGCGGAGACGGCCGTTCTCGCGCTGAAAGCGGGTGATATCGACTATATTTCCTGGTCTATACCTCCATCCTTGATTCAGGAACTTGTAATCGAGCCAAGCGTGGCACTTATACAATCTGCAGAACAGGGTTTTTTTTACTTGGGGTACAATATGAGACGTCAGTCTTTTGGTTACAACGAAACTGGCCAGGATGTTGGCAACCCCCTCAGGAAGGCCATCTCATATTGCATTGACAAGAACAGAATCGTGCAGAGACTTTTACTCAATTTGGGAATCGCAGGAGATGGGCCTGTGAGTTCAATAAGCCCCTGGTACAATAAAACAATACCCAGACACCCGTTCGATCCACAAGAGGCCAAAATCATATTGGCCGATGCCGGTTACAAAGTAAATGCGTCTGGCATACTGTTATCGGGGGCTGACGCGATTGCCGCTGCAAACGACATGAACTTCTGGGTCAATCCAAATGTCAGTCAGATTGGTCGCGGTCCGGGCGGTCAGATTGAGATATTGACTCCCGAAGCCAACTATGATCCAATACGGTACCAGGCTGGGCAGATGATTGCTTCCCAGCTAAGGCTAATCGGCCTAAATGCCCGAAGTGTGCCATGGGATTTCGGCATAATAATAAATCATCTCCAAAACCGGGATTTTGATATATATATACTGGGCTGCACCATTGGTACTGACCCAGCTGAATACCTTCACTCAATCTTTGATTACGATTTCACCGACCTCGGGGGTTACAGCCCAACAAACACTAATAATTACCCTGGTTATCAGAACCAGAGCTTCTACAACCTCATCGACCTGGCCAGAAGGACTGGAAACTTTACTGAGAAAAAACAGGCCATATACGAAGCCCAGGCCGCCATATGCTACGACCTTCCGATTGATGTTCTCTATTTCCGGACCAATATTATGGCATATACATCAGACCGGTTCATTGGCTGGATAACGCAAGGTGGTGGTATTTTCAACAGGGCCTCCATAGTCAATCTCCGTGGCCTGAACCTATACCAACTGCATGCCAGATTTGACGAGCCCCGGTCCGCAATATATTCCAATTCCACCATGCCGATTTCGGTACTTGCCACTGACGACAGCGGAGCCCCGATGCAGGATGTTAGCATTTGCCTGAACGCGTCAATCGGCAAATTGGCCCAGGGGACTGGCCAGACGAACGTCAGCGGTGTATTTTCCACTACATTCACAGCTCCATACGTGCCACCCACTCCGGAGAACATTATTAACGGGTCATTGGCCTTAATCCAGATAACATCAGCCATAACCGATGCCTGGGAATATTCCCCAGCACCGCCAAGATACCTTCTGGTAACTGTTTATCCGGAAGAAGCGAAATTCATATCCCTCAGCATAAGGGCCGACCCCGACATAATCGAGGACCTGGGTGCGGATGGTCTCACCCCAGGATTCACGTATGTGGACGTGGACATAACTGACCAGGACGGAAACCCTGTCCCGGGTGCGACAGTGAATCTATCCTCCTCCTCGGGTGCGTTGGACATCTCTCCGTTCGAGATGCTGGCCGACCAGGATGGAAAAGCCAGATTCACGGTGACAGCGGCCAATCTTACGATCAATGACGGCTCCATATCGGAATTCGTGCTTACGGCCCAGGCCATCATTGTCGGTTCAGACACAATTTTTCGATCGCAGAATCATATTACCGTTCAGGTGCTTGACGCGGTGCATCCGTCAATTCCTGAACAGCCAATACCCTCCACCGGGCCGGTCACGTTTGTCGTTGTGGCATTGCTGGCCGCGATTGCGTATGTTGCCATGAATAGGAGGAAACGTCGATGAAATGCATCCCGGTTATTCTGGCAATGCTGCTGTTGGTCGGCGCCATAATGCCCGGCCTCGCCAGCTCCCAGGACAGCGAACTGATACTGCGGGTCGCCATGCAGGCCGACATGAAAGGAACGAATCCTCTCACTTGCACGGACGTCTGGTCCTGGAACGTGCTGGGTTACCTGTATGATGGTCCGGTGAATGTCGACCCGGATACAGATGAATTAATTCCATACATCGCCATCGGTTCGGCCAATATCTCGGGGAAGGCGGAATCCTGGGATGACTGTGCCATCGGCAATTTTGGATATTCTCCGAAATCTGGGTGGGAGAATGCCAGTCTCCAGGAAACAATGATATTTTACGATTTCGAGAATGTTTTCTGGCATGACGGCGTCCAGATGAACATCAGCGACGTGATGTTTTCCATGCACATGGCCGCCCAGGTGCCCGAATGGTCCGGTTCAATGGACCTGCTGAAGGCAGATAATTTCACGCAGACTTCCTGGCTGCATGTCTACAATGTCTGGGAAAGTGCAGATGAACTGCAAGCAGCTCTTCGGTTTCAACTATGCACCCCATATGCGGATTTCTTCAGAGGTACGTTATCGACGTTCCTCCTCCCGGAGCATATCTGGGCCTACAAAATCTCAGGCCAGGCTGTCGACGGCGCCAAGATATGGTGTAATCCCGGGTACAACATCTCCCTGACAGATTCCTGGAAGGTGGCGGCAGCCCAGTCGTACTTTAATAACCCTCCGATCGGCAGCGGGCCGTTCAAATTCGAATTCTGGACCAAGGGCCAGATGAGTAAAATTGTCACATACCGGGATCATTTCTTCCGGGACGATTACAAGTATATCGATTACGTGGGAACAGACGAGTACGGCCGGTCCAATGCCAGGCAGCCGAATATTGATGCGATAACTTACAAGATATACAAGACCGCAGAGGCGGCAGTGCTGGCGCTGAAGGCTGACGATATCGATTATATTGCGTGGTCGGTACCCGCGACCTTCGTCCAGGAGTTGTCCAACGAACAGGGCATTGCACTGCAGCAGACCCCGGAGAAGGGATTTCATTATTTGGCTTACAACATGCGGCGGAAATCCTTCGGATACAATGAATCGGGCCAGGATGTCGGGAAACCGCTCAGGCAGGTGATAGCACACTGCATCGACAAGGAGAAGATAGTGCGATACGAATTGAATAATCTTGGGATTGCCGGTACCGGGCCAGTATCTTCTCTGGGCGAATGGTACAATGCCTCCATACCCACATATGATTTCAATATCAGCAAGGCCAAACAGATACTGGCAGACGCCGGTTACAAGGTCAAGACAACCGACGGCAAGTTGGTTGAGGGGGATGAAGCCATTGCACTGGCCGGTATGCCCTATGGCAACTGGTGGGTGAACCCGGATGGCACAAACATCGGAAGCTCAACCGACGGCAAGATTGAGATATTGGCACCCGAGATGAGCTATGTCATCAGAAACTTCTACTGGCCGGCAATGATTGCTCGGCAGCTTCGCGACATTGGCATCTATGCGGAAGCCGTTGCCATGGACTTCGGGTCCATCGTTGACCGCATAGACCAGCGCGACTTCGATATGTACATCCTGGGCTGGAGCATCGGTTCTGAACCCGCGGATTTCCTCAACGCGTTCTACCACTCCGACAATGCAGACTACGGCCAGAACTATGCCGGTTACCGCAACTCATCTTTCGACGCGGTCATGAACCTTGCCAGGAGCACCGGAGATTTTGCGGTCAAGAAGGATGCAATATTCGAGGCCCAGGCAAGCATATGCTATGACCTTCCCAATGATGTGATTTACCACAGGATAAACATCGAAGCGTACCGCTCGGACCGATTCGTCGGCTGGGTCAGCGGAGAATCTGGCACAATTTTCAACTGGGAATCGATAAAGAACATACGCTCGCCGGGAATCTGGAAGGCCAATGCCCAGTTCGTCAGCCCGCCGTCGGCGGTTGTCTCGAATTCTACTACGCCCCTCACAATCTTTGTGAAGGACCAGGACGGCAACCCGCTGGAAGGCGCCCTGGTACTGCTCAACGCGTCGCTCGGCACCCTCTCCGCCACCGAGATTGTTTCTGGGCCCAACGGCCGCATCACTGTGGATTTCATTGCGCCGTATTCGGACCCGCTGGACCCGGACGCGGTAGAAAACGGCACGCAGACAGTAATCCAGATTGTTGCTGCGACTTATTTTTCCCCCAACGGAACAATCTACGACCCAGCGCCGAGCCGGTTGACACTGGTGCATGTGTATCCGGCCGGCGCACAATTCATCTCTCTCTCCATGTCAGCCGACCCGGACATCATCGACCCGGACATGGCAGAGGACGGCACACCGGGCTTCGCTTTTGTCGAGGTGCGCGTAATTGACCAGAACGGTGACCCCGTGGCCGGTGCCACTGTTGCCCTGACGATTTCCCCCGATGTGCCAAAAATCGAGCCGATGGAACAGCAGACTGATGCAGACGGGAAAGCGACGTTCAAGGTTACCTCTTCAGACCTGCCAAAAGATGATGATTCCATTGCCCAGTTCACCCTGGCGGCCATAGCCCTGCATCCGACGAATCCGTTGCTCCAGAGCAGAAATTCTGTAATTATACAGGTGGTGGACGCGCAACCTCCAATTCATGGAGACCCCCCGTTCTCCTTCCCCGCTTTCGAGGTCGCCATCACTCTGGCCGCCATATTCGTTGTGGCAACAGCCTTCGCGTACATCGTCAGGAGGAAACGGAAATGAAGCTACTGCCAATACTGCTGGCATTCCTTTTCCTTGCGGGCGCCATGGCCCCCGGAATCGCAAGTTCCCAGACCGAGGATGAGGTAATTCTCAGGGTCGCAGTCCAGGACGACCTGAAAGGCACAAATCCGTTCTCAACGGCGGGTGATTACTGGACAGACCTCATGACCCGATGGTTGTATGATACGCCCATGTTCTACGATGAAATTTATATTAATCGCTCGTGGAATTATATCCCTCTCCCATACATTGCCATAGGCTCGGCCAATGTCTCGGGTAAAGCGGATTCCTGGGACGATTGCGCCATCGGGAATTTCGACTATTCTCCTGAATCATCCTGGGCCAATGCCAGCAAGCAAGAAGCCATAATCTTCTATGATTTCGAGGGCGTAAAATGGCATGACGGGATCCAGATGGACGTCCGCGACATCATGTTCAGCTATCATGCGGCTGCCCAGCATCCGTTCTGGCGCGGGGACGTTGAATGCTTGATGGGTGATAATTATTCAGCTCAACATTGGCTGCATGTCGAGAAGGTCTGGGAGAGCGGGACGCAGGCAGCACTGAAATTCACCCTTCAAATTCCATACTGGCATTTCTTCAACCGGGCGCTGGCAGTGAAATTACTCCCCGAGCATGTGTGGGCGTACACGGTTTCAGGCCAGAACGTTGATGGGGCCAAGATATGGTGCGATGCAGATTACGTTGTCGGAGCATCCAGTGCGTGGAATTTGGTCAAAGCTCAAGCATATGAGATTTTGGTACCGGTGGGTAGCGGCATTTTCGCCTGGGAAGGCAGCGTAACAGGCCAAGATATTATAATCAATACCTGGCGAGGTCATTTTTTCAAGACAGGATTCAAGTATGGTGATTATTGTCTGAGCGAATACGGCGAACCCTACGCTAGACAACCTAACATCGATGGCATATCCTTTCTGCTTTACACCACCACCGAGGCAGCGATTGACGCTCTGAAGAATAATAAAATTGATTACATCTCCTGGTCAGTTTTGCCAATCAATGTGCAGGAACTTTCCAACGAACCGGGCATTTCCCTCAGCCAGAGTATGGACCAGGGTTTCTATCATGTGGGGTACAATCTTGACAGGGTCTCATTTGGCTACGATGGTGCCGGCAATGATTTTGGAAAACCTCTCAGGAAGGCCATTGCACATTGCATCGATAAGAACCAGTTGGTGACGAGGATGTTGTATGGCCTTGGTATATCGGGTGCAGGCCCGGTCAGTTCCATCAGCCACTGGTACAACAGGACGATTCCAAGATACCCCTTTGACCTGGACGAAGCCAAACAAATTCTGGCCGGTGCAGGATACAAAGTAAACAGGACAGGCACGCTTCTGACCGGCGATGCGGCAAAGGCCGCAGCAGGTAACGGCACCTGGTGGGTGAATCCTGACGGCTCAGAAATAGGAAGTTCAGATGGCGGCTCGATTGAGATAATTGCCCCGGAGGCAAGTTACGATCCCATTAGAGCGACCGGGGGGTTGATGATATCCAAACAGTTAAGAGATATTGGCATCAATGCCACTTATGTTCCCATGGGTTTTGGTGCAATCGTTGACCGCATGAACCAGGGAAATTTTGACATGTATATTCTGGGATATCGTACTGGTTATGATCCCTCTGGCTATCTTCACACGTATTTCCATTCGAATAATTCACCAGACGCTCAAAATTACGGCGGTTACAGTAATCAAAGCTTCGATGCAACAATTGAATTGGCTCGCAGTACCGATGACAGCGAATTGAGAAAGAAGGCCATCTTCGAAGCCCAGGCTGCCATATGCTACGATTTGCCCATAGACGTACTTTATTACAGGACAAATATCGAAGCTTATCGCTCAAACAGATTCATTGGCTGGTCAGTTGGAATATCGGGTTCAATATTCAACCTAGAATCTCTTGTGAACATCCGGTCTCCATCACCTAGGCCGATAGCCCGTTTTGTGAACATTCCTTCTGCGGTGCCATCGAATTCTACCGGCACCCAAATAACCGTGCTTGTTACCGACCAACATGGAAATCCACTACCTGGCGCTGAGGTTTGGCTGAATGCCTCCCTCGGTAAATTATATGCAGAATACGGCATCACTTCCTCCACGGGAAAATTCACCACGACATTCACTGCCCCCTATGCCGACCCGTTCGACCCGGAAATGTATGTCAATGGAACTCCAGTCATCATACAGCTTAAAGAAGTCAGATATACAGATTCAGGGGGAATTATATACGACCCGGCGCCGAGTCAGCTTGCTCTCATCAGAGTCTATCCCGGAGATGTCCCATTTATCTCGGTGTCAACTTCAGCCGACCCGGATATCATCGACCCGGACATCAGCACGGACGGTACGCCGGGATTCGCTTATGCTTACGTGCGCGTAACCGACCAGAACGGCGACCCTGTGGCCGGTGCCAGCGTGGCGCTGAAAATTTCACCGGAAGTTCCGGATGTTGAACCCGGGGACCAGCTTACCGATGCTGACGGAAAGGCGACTTTCAAGGTCATGTCAGTAGACTTGCCGGACGACGACGGTTCAGTAAAGGAATACATCCTCACTGCCATTGCCACAAAACCTTCATACACCAACACACAGGCAATAAATTCCGTCAATATCTACATCGTGGACGCCATGCCCCAGCCCTTGCCTCCGCCCGAGACATACACCGGCGAAACCGTCCTGGCCCTGTTCGCGGTATTTGCAGCTGCAATCACCATATCCATGATAATCCGCCGCCGCAGGAAAACCTAATCGTTTTTCCGCAGAAAATCTTAATCCACCGCTGGCGGCTCCGGGATGAATCCCCACTCCATCATCAGTTTCGTCTTCTCCCTGGAGGACTTGATTAAAAATTCCGCCGTCTCCCTCAAATCCTGGCGGGTGCGCCTTGGCTCAAAAGCTACCGCTTCGCTTAAGCATTGTTTGTCCCACTGGCCTAGGGTTCGCGCTTATTCCAAATCGCGCGGGAATGCGCCCGTCATGGTGGCATATTCATCGAAGTCATTTGTCCAATCATAAGAGCCATCAAGGTCCTTGCTGAACTGCTTGTCATAGCTGGACAGATATCGGTTCTGATGCTGTTTCCACTTCTTCAGTGTGGTCAACCTCTTGGTCTTCAGCTGGTTCGAGACCTCGTACGACCTCACACCGATCATCTTGTCAAACGAGTCCTTCGCGAACTTTTGGGCCGCTTTCTGGTTGTCAGTAAGTATCGAGACCAGGATGTCATCCTCCCCCAGTGTGAATGTCATGTAAGTCATGAACACATTTTTGGGGAAATCAAGACTGGTGATGTGTGACTCTATGTCAAGTATTTCGCCGGGGTTGACTTTCAAAGAAATCAGGAACCGCTCCAGGTCCTTCGGATGCTCCTTGGGCAACAGGTAATAGGTCGGGTCCATCATCGGGATCGTCCTGGTCTTCCTGACATCGACAAACTTTGGCAAGTCCTTCACCAGCAGGTCCCTCAGCACTTCGAAGTTGATTGCTTCCGAAATTAAGGTGATATGGTCTTTCGTCTCCTGCTGCGAAGCGTAGAGCGGTGTAAAATTCTTTGACTCCAGCTTGGGGATATGTTTCTCAATATCCTCCCAGAGTGCGGCCAGGTTTTTCTTCGCGAACAGTCTGATGATAACGTTCATTGGTGCACGTTCGTTCAGGTATTTTTCATAGGCTTCCGGGTTCTTCATCTTGCCTTTCTGTCCGGCCGGGACTGTATAATAGAACTTGTCAGTGTGCGCCTTCAGCTTCGCCTCTGGAATCATTGAAATTCTCTCGACCACCTTGGACATATCATAGGCTAGCACACCGTCAATCTTGCCTATCATGTCCTTGCCAAAGTTCAGGGCTGTTTCCCTGTCCTCTGCCAATACTGTAACAATGATGTCATCGTCACCGAAAGAATAGGATAGGTATACGACAAAGGCATTTTTTGATGCTTCAAGGTCATTCTTGATTTTGTTATACACTTTGTCATACTTGCCAGGCTCCACCCTGAGATACATCAGGTATCTCGCAAGGTCTTTGGGGTGCTTGTCCGGGAGCGGGAAATAAATCGGGCTCATTATCGGAATTGTCCTTGTCTCTCGCACCGAAGCCATCGCATTCAGCCCCTTGACGAAAACCTTTTCGATTGCCTCAAGGTTTTTTACATCCAGTAAGATGCTGAGATACTCCTTTCCTTCCTGCCTGATGGCATAGAGCGGCGTTACATCATCCCAGTAGAGATTTCTCTTCTCGGATTCGACCAGTTTGCACATATTGCTCAATGATCCTTTCGGATACAATCTGATTAATACTAACATACAATTCCCTCCTTTTTCCTATTTGTAATATTCATAATAGGTTTCTTATCTATTTAATAATTATGGTAATTAACACATCTGACACCCTAGAATATACAACAATATGAAAACATTGATTAAATAATGACAATAAGCGCGCTGCCACGACCCCGGTCCGATTATTCGGAGACTTTTTAATTTATTCGGGAAATGGTGCCAACCCTTCTTTTGAGAAATATACTGACTCATGGTGCATCCATGCTTGATGCCAATCCCGAAAATAATAAAAAGTCTCATTATTCGTTACAATTATTTATATGATAAAGACTCTTGTTGGTGAAGCAAGACAAAGGGGTGTTCGTTTGAAGATACATGAATTTCAGGCCAAGGAACTTTTCAGAAAGTATGATATTCCGGTACCGGGTGGACGCGCAACAAGCAGCGCGGAGGAAACCAGACACATAGCCGAGTCGATACCCGGCCCGTATGTGGTGAAAGCACAGATTCATGCCGGAGGGCGCGGGAAGGGCGGCGGAATAAAGCTGGCATCTGACCCTTCTCAGGCAGAGCTTGCAGCAAAGCAGATTCTGGGAATGAACCTGGTCACGCATCAGACCGGGCCTGAAGGCAAAATAGTGAAGAAGGTGCTTGTTGAGAGTGCCTCGGACATTGCCAGGGAAATCTACCTGGGCGCTGTGATAGACAGGGAACTGTCCCAGGTCGTGATAATCTCATCTACTGAAGGGGGCATGGAGATAGAGGCTGTCGCGGTCAAGACACCGGAGAAGATACACAAGACCTGGATCGATCCAGCCGTCGGTCTGATGCCTTTCCAGGCAAGGAGCATCTGCTTCGGTCTCGGGTTGACGGGCCAGGCGCACAAGGACGGCGTAACATGCATCCAGAATCTCTACAGAATGTTCGTATCCGAGGACCTCACCCTGGCAGAAATAAATCCTCTTGTGGTTACGAAGGATGGAAAGATACTCGCGCTGGATGCCAAGGTGAACTTGGACAATGACGCGTTCTTTAGACACAAGGGTCATGCCGAACTGAGGGACTTGAACGAGGAGGACCCGCTTGAGGTTGAGGCATCAAAGCACAATCTCAATTACATAAAACTTTCAGGCTCGGTCGGCTGCATGGTGAACGGCGCTGGCCTGGCAATGGCGACCATGGACCTAATCAAGCTTTCTGGCGGTTCGCCCGCGAACTTCCTGGATGTCGGCGGAACAGCGTCCAGCGAGGCAGTCGAAAAGGCCTTCAGGATACTGATGATGGACAAAAGCGTAAAATGTGTTCTGATCAACATATTCGGCGGCATAGTCCGATGTGACCGCGTTGCCACAGGCGTGGTGGAGGCCATCAGGAACATCGGAAACGTCACTGTGCCGATAGTGGCGCGCCTGGAGGGCACGAATGCCAAGGAGGGCATCGAAATCCTTCAGAATTCCGGCCTGGAATTCCACACTATTTCTGGATTTAAGGAAGCTGCGGAGAAGGCAGTGCAGCTAGCGGGGGGTGCTTGAATGTCTATTCTTCTGACTGGCGAGACAAGAGCAATAGTCCAGGGCCTTGGAAAGGAGGGGCAGTTCCATGCTGAGCGAATGCTCCAATACGGGACAAAACTGGTGGGCGGCATTCGTCCAGGAAAGGCCGGCGAGGCTGTTCTCGGATTGCCGGCGTTCAATACTGTTGAGGATGCAGTGACGGAAACAGGTGCGAACGCCTCCATAATCTTCGTGCCGGCCCAGTTTGCAGCCGATGCGGCTGTCGAGGCAATAGAAGCCAAGCTGGACCTAATTGTCCTGATTACCGAGGGAATTCCGCCGTTGGACATGTTGAAGATCAAGCAATTACTGAAACGCAGCAAGACCCGATTGATAGGTCCAAATTGCCCAGGTATAATAACTCCGGGAATCGGCAAGCTTGGAATCATGCCAGTTGAGATATACAGGCCTGGAAAATGCGGTTTGATATCGCGTTCTGGAACGCTGACGTATGAGGTGGCGGCCCAAATAACCAATGCCGGTTTAGGACAGAGCACATGCCTGGGCATTGGCGGAGATCCCATCATAGGAACCACGCACAAAGATGCTCTGGAACTTTTCAACAATGATCCTGAAACCGATATGGTCGCCCTCATCGGTGAGATAGGCGGTTCTGACGAGGAAATCGCTGCAAAATATATTAAGAAATACATGAAAAAACCGGTTGTCGCGTTCATTGCTGGAAGCACCGCACCCCCAGGAAAGCGCATGGGCCATGCAGGCGCCATCATCGCGGGCGGGAAAGGTACAGCGGCTGAGAAAAAGGAAGCCCTGAGAAATGCCGGCGTTACTGTCTGTGACTCGCCTGCAGACATTGGAATTGCGGCGAAGAAAGTGCTGGAAGGGTAAGCTCTCAGCCAATCCTCCACAAATTAATACCTGTTGGTTTCAGTATTCACTGCTCAGTTTCCGTTGGACTCAGCCAGCAATTTTTTAATCTGGGTGTAGCAAATGTCTAGATTTTGCTCTGCCTTCTTCAGTATCTCTTTCTTTGGCAAAATTCTGTAGAAATCAACGAAGCCCCGAGAAGCCCCTCCTTTCCGCTCCTTGAAGCAAAGGCCACAGGACCGTAATTTCTCCAGGCTTCGATGAACTGTGGATCTGTCCTTTCCTAAAATATTTGAAATTTCCTTGATAGTTCTTTCCTCATTGTTGGAGCATTGCTCAATAATACCCATGTCTGTCTCATTCAGATTGTAAGCACAGCGAATCAGGTCTGTGCAATCGAACTGGCCGGCTTGGGTCCTTGCAGATATTTCTGATAGTTTTTCTAACATCTCAGCACCGCGAGTATATTATATCTCAGATGAAAAGGTTTATGTTGGATTTGGAGGCAAAATCAAGATATGTTCCGACGCCGCCTATTTCAGTTACTTCAGGCATCAGGCTGTCTTTCGGTACGCCCATCAGGTCCATTGTCATCTCGCAGGCAATTAGTCGCACCCCAAGTTCTTTCGCGTCCTTTATGAGTTCCTCAAGAGTTGCGACGTTCTTCTTCTTCATGACTTTCTTCATCCAGCTGGTTCCCAGGCCGCCCATGTTCATCTTCGAGAGCTTTGACTTTCCCGGTCCGCCTTTCTTGACCACCATAAGGCCCCAAAATGTGAAGAACATTGTCGTATCGATGCCCTTGGCTGCTGCGCCTGTGGCGAGTATGAAACCGGCAAGGGCCTTGTCCAGATCACCGCTGTGAAGTATGATTGTCATGGATTTTCCCGTGTTCATATTTGCCCCCCCTTTCGAATGTGAATGAACCAGCGCGGTCCTTCTGTTTTAACGGAGATGGCCTCGTCGCCAGTATCCTTCACGGCTTGCGGTATCTCCTTCAGAGAAACCGCATGGTCGCCTTCCACCATCAATGTATCGCCTGGCTTCATCAGCTTCAGCGCCTTTCTTGTTTCAATCAGCGGTTTGGGGCAGTTAAGCCCGACTGTCGAAATTTTTCTTTCTTCCATGTTTATACCTCCTAGAATGTTATTGAAACTGAATGCTCGATTATTATTGCAGGAATTTTACTTGAATCAATTATGCCGGCTCCCTGGACCAGTTCTTTTTCATCAATTCCGCGCTCTTTAAGGGCGTCCTTGACTACGAGAAGTTGTCCATCCAGGGCCAGGAAATCCAAAATCTCGTTCAGGTTGCTGGGAAGTCCTATCTTGCTCGGATTCTGATCCTTCTTGGCCATGAATACGCCATCATCAATGAGGAGCAATGTGGTTTTCAGACCCTTTGCGAGAGAGGTGTTAGCCAGGAGCATTGCCCCATAAGCATCGTCATCATGACCGTAGGTGCCGTGGGCGCACAATATTAATATGGAATTACCGAGCATTCAATCAGCCTCCAAATGTAAGCACTTTGTCAGATGCCCTGAGCATTCCCACTAGCTCGTAAGTGCCGAGTGGTTTCACGCCCTCGATGTAATCCCCATCCACCAAATCCCTGGCGCTAGAACATCTGTGGCACATACAAACATTGATGCCTTTCCTTATTACCCTTTTTAGCCAGTCCCCGGGATTGTTGAAGTTCTTGTCACCTTTGATATGAGCCACCCATACGCCATCAAGGTAAAGGAACACATTAACCTGATATCCTTTCTTATGGGCCCTGAGGGCTGTGCGGAATGCAATTTCAGCGGATTCTGAAATATAGGCGCCTCGAGTGAGAATCACTGTTAAAATTTTCAGCTTTGAATCCTCGCTCATATTGACACCACCTTCTCCCATTTCTCCATTACCTGATCTACGAGGTCATCGTATGGGCTTTCAGAAATTTCGATATTTTCAAGCATTTCTTCCGGAGAAATTCCCGCAGCCATCAAATGGTCTTTGCTAGCGATCACAATATCACATGATTCCAGAAGTTTGCTAAAAATATTCGCGATGCGACTCTTTTGCCCGCTTTTGACAAGGAATACCCCATCACTGATGAGAAAAATGTCGCCCGAATGTCCCTGGGCAATGGCGTCTTCCAGCATCTTTAGAGAAGCCTCTAACAGTGGAGATTCAAAAGGTGATTTAGTGATTACCAGTCCTATATCAATGTTGCCATTTTTAGACCCCATGTTTTACATCTCCCGATTATAGTTGTGCATTGTATTGACACAATTATACACAACAAGGTTATATAATAATTTTCCCTGAAAATATGAGTAATCCCGGTTTATTCAAGTGCTTCGAATAAACTGCTATGAATCATCGAAAAGAGCTGGACCAGATCCTTTTTTCTGGAATGCTCCAGAGCGGCAAGTAGCGGCACACGTTCTGCATTCCATAGAGAGTCTTAATTCACATTAGCAATTCTGTTCTTCACGACAAACTCACCTGCTGATATTGGGATTGCGATGAAGAAAATCTTGGATGAAAGAATATAATTTTATTCCTTCAATAGTCGCTCCAAATTTTTCCTGGTCTTCGAATTTACATCATCATAGAGCGAGTGGCCTTTCGAGTCCATGGATACTATCAATGGTCCGAAGTTCTTTGCTTCAAAGACCCACACGGCCTCCGGCATGCCCAGTTCCTCAAGATAATAAACTGCTTTCACTTCGCCCAAACCCTTGGCCGCCAGTGCACCTGCGCCTCCGGTGAACGAGACATAGGCCACATTGTGTTTTTTCAGGGATTCAAGTGTCAGCGGTCCCATACCGCCCTTTCCGATGATGAGTTTCACTTTGAATTTATCCAGAAATGCGGGTTCCAGCGTTTCCATCCGGAAACTGGTGGTAGGGCCGGCAGAAATGATATTCCATTTGCCGTTTTCCTGCTGCATGACCGGTCCGCAATGATAGAGGCCCAGACCTGTCATGTCCAATCCGGGTATGTCGCCATGCTTCAATAATTCCATATGCGCCTCGTCCCTGGCGGTGAATACAGTCCCGGAGAGGTAGATTATGTCCCCTGCCTTGAGCTTGGAAATTGTTTCATCGTCCAATGGGGTTCTAAGATTATATTCAGTCATTGGAAATCACCCCGTCCTTTGAAATCCTGATAGTGGCCCTTCTGTCACACCAGCATTGAATCACCAATGCGGTCGGGAAGGTCGCAGGATGCCGGCTGGTGTACTCTATGTTGACAGCCAACGCAGTGGTTTTCCCGCCCAGGCCCATTGGTCCGACGCCCAGCTCGTTCACTGCATCAAGTATATCCTTCTCCATGGCAGCTATATTCCCATTTGGATTTGTACTATCAAGCGGCCGCAGAAGCGCTTTCTTCGCCAACTTCATTGCCATGTCGGCTCCGCCGCCGACACCGATGCCCAGGATGATGGGGGGGCAGGGTTTTCCCGCGGCAAACTGAATGTGTTCCAGCACCTTTTTCTTCAGGCCTTTGAACCCCTGGGTCGGAGTCAGCATCCAGAGCGCGGACATGTTCTCGCTTCCCCCGCCCTTTGGCAGAATGTGAATGGTGGCCGAATCGCCCTCAACCAACTCGACAGTCACGGCAGGCATGTTGTGACCCAGATTGTTCTTAGGATTCTTCCCGGTGAACGGGTCGACCGTGTTCGGTCTCAGGGGAATCTCCTTGGTTGCCCTCTCAATCGCCAGCGGTATCGCTTTGTGTATATCGTTCAGGTAAGGGAAATCATATCCTGCCTTAATGAAAAATACCTGGATGCCGGTATCTTGACAAAGTGGAAGACCTTCATCATGTGCGAGTTTGATATTGTCCAGGATGGCCTTGAACTGCATCTTGGGGATGTCATCCGTTTCACTCTGGTAGGATGACTCAAGTTTCAGAGTTACATCTGCCGGCAATTCGATTGCACCGTCTCTCATTCCCTTGACTAGTTTATTAATCAATGTTTCTTCGTCAATCATTTTATCCCTCGATATCAGACAACAGTCAGGTTTTCTGTATCGCATCTTCTGCCTTCTTGAACTGTGCCTTCTCTTCCTCGATCTTACCTCTTCAATTCTGTTACAGCCGAGTATGATGGATATGCCGATGCAATAGAACTACAAAAAATTATGGGGTGGAAATATATGGCACGCAACCACCACCATTCGGCATGACAACCACCTTCGGTTCCTGACCACGTTTTCTGAATACTGCAATTGCATCATCAAGGGCACTCTGGATGTCATTATAGGGTTTCATTTTTGCAGATTCTATTACTTCATTGGCCAGACTTGTCACTGTCCAGATTTCAGCCCTCTGTTTCAATTGCATGATTTTTGCTGCTTTGTGGTAGCCTAGCTTGTAGCCCTGCCTCAGCGATTCTTTCACATCATCGTAATTCTCGACTCCGGCTAGCAGTTTTAGGAAAGAATCGTTTCCAACCCCGTCCCTGCACTTCGAAACCCAGATGATAATACCCCCGTTCTTCAGTGCCAGCTTGCCGTTTTCAAGCGCGTGCTGCGACTGATAAAAGTTTATGTCCTTTGGCGGTGGTACGCAGGTGACGACTATGTCCGCTTTCTCAGCCAGCGGGCAGCAAAATAGTTCCCTTGCTATGTCTACCGCGGAGTAAAACGCTTGGTTAATGTCTCCTGTAAATACCCTGTATATTTTTCCATGATTCAAGACGGTCTGGATAGTAAAAATCTTCGGGGTATCAAACATTTCGAGTGCCTCTACCATGTCCTCGTGCACAGGATTTCCCTCAAGAGCCATCGGGTAAGAATTCTCGCTTAGGGCATGGCTGTGGTTTTTCTCTATCGTGTCATAGCCAGTTATTGCAGGTAGGAATGATTTCCGACCTCCGGAGAATCCAGCGAAATAGTGGGGCTCAACGTTGCTTATCGTCAAAATCCATCCTGCTTTAACAACCAGTTTGTTGAAAAACACAGGTGTCCCTCTCGAAGTCGTGCCCAGTTTGACAAGCTGACTATCGTCACGTGATTCATGAATTATGATTTTTTCCTTGACCGAATCATACAATTTTCCAAAGATGCATTTTAGCTCATATATCGAGGGGGGTGGATGTGTCCCGACGCCCACGAGAAATTTCAGGTCTGGCACCTTTGAAATCAGCGGAAAAATTTTCTCGAGAACACGAGCAGTCGGCGTCGCCCTCGTCGTATCACTGACGATAACCAGGAGGTCATTCGCATCTTTCAGGAAATCCGTGAGCGGTATCTTAGCGTGCTGGCTTGCCAATCCTTCGTTTAAAACAGTTGCTTCGTCCCAGGGTGATGGCTCTCTCGGCAATAGTGATACACATTCAGCATTTACTTCGAGCCAAACTTGCTCGGTACCGTATTCAACTCTGACCTTTTGCATATCACCCTTGATTGCATAACTACAATATTTCAATTGCCCTTTTATTGTAAAAATGTCGAGAAAACTCTGGCTTTCAAGCCGGAGATGAATCGACATAAACAATAAAAGCGTGGGAATCCGCCATGCTCATATGCATGACCCGCCATGCATCGTGCTCATATGCATGACCCGCCATGCATCGTGCATATGCCCGCATATGAAATCAAAGCTATTTGGCTTTGATAAATTGGGTGCATGGCCCCCTAGGTAAACTTCCAGCCTGGCTAGAAACGCCAGCTCCTTTAGGGGCTGGTAGTTTACACTGGTTTATTGTGAAAATACTGCTTGAACCACCTACATCTCATAATTTGATTTAAATTTGTTGACCGGGCGGAGTTCAGGTCTCGAACACTATATCGAGAACTTCCAGCATATCCTGCACATCGACCTCTGTCTTTATTCTCATCTGGCCGCCAACCAATTCCGTGCCCTCCAGGATTGGAACGGTGAGACTGCCGTTCGGCATTATGATGATTCTCGGTTTTGCCCCTGCTTCTTTTATCTGTTTGATAGCCGAATCGACGGCTGTCTGAACATCTGGCATAGATGTTATGCTAATCTGTGCCAAGAGTTCTGGCGGAAGTTCTGAAACCGCCCATAACTTTGCCCAAACCCCTATCTGGGCTAACTTGGCAGCCTTATGCCACCCTAGTTTGTATCCTTTATTGATTTTATATAATGTTTCCGGAGGCGAACTGGATTGGGACAGCAGGTCGAAGAATGACTTTCCACCTATTCCATCGTCGCATCTGGATATGAAAATGAGAATACCATCATTCTGCAAGGCGAACTTGCCATTGTCAATGGCCTTCTGGGATTGGTAAAGGTCCACATCCATGGGGTATGGGGCAACCGTAAGGACAATATTGCCCCTGGCCTTCAACGGAACGCAGAAAAGTTTGTTTGCTTCTTCGACGGCAGCGTAGAACGATTCATGTAAGTCGCCCGCAGTGACCGCAAATATCCTGTGATCCCCTGAAAGCACAGTCTGGATTGAGAAAACGTTCATGTCCTTCAGGTTCGCCAGAGCATCCATCATGTCTTCGTGAACCGGGTTCCCCTTCAGTGCCAGGGACCTTGCTCTATTGGATAGTGCATGTTTGTGATTCATCTCGATGGTCTTGTATGATGCCAGGCCGGGAAGGAAGGATTTTCTCCCGCCTGTATAACCAGCGAAATAATGCGGCTCCACGCTCCCTATGACAAGGATATTGTCAACTTCTGTTACGACCTTGTTAATATACATCTCTGTCCCGTTGCTGGATGTGCCCAGGTAGATCATCTCATCCTCTTTTTTAGCATCATGAATCAATATTCTATCTTTGAATTCATTGTAATGGTCTCCGAAAATCAGCTGATATTCCTCGGGCGTGGGTCCTCTGTGAGCGCCTGTTGCCACGATGAAACTGAGATTGGGATGGCCGGTCAGAACAGGATGCAGTTCGCTGATTATCCTGGCAGTAGGTGTTGGCCTTGTTCCGTCGTTGACCACGATGAGCAGGCTCTTATCCGGAGAAGCGAATTTTTCGAAGGATACGGCGCCGAATGGTTTGGCCAGAGCATTTCTTATCAATGTCACTTCCGGTTTGATTTCAAACTCATGTGGCATCAGAATCTCTACATCCTCATTGATTTCGACATCGACTGTTTCCTTGCCGTAGTGAATCTTGTATATCACGAGTGCACGTCCGTGTTCCAGGGGCTTGATATCGCTTCTAACACTTAAATTTATCAATCCGCTATGGAAATTGAGATGTTTGCAGTCATATCGAGCGCATCGGCCTTGATTATACCTCTGAGCAATTTCCTGTTGTCGGCCTTGGGAAGGAATTTCCTGAACTTAATTGACCTGAAGACAACCTCGGGGCCAATCTCTGCTCTTGCAAGCCAGGCAAGTTCTTCCTTCAGTTCATTGGATGGGAATGTTCCTTCTATCAGGCTGACGAATGCCTCCAGAACCTCGCCGTGCACATTGTCCGGAACACCTATGACCACTGCTTCTGTCACGGCTTCGTGGCGTCTTAACACGGTTTCCACGTCATCGCTCAACAGTGTGAAACCACCAATATCGATGATTTCCTGCTCACTCTTGTCCAGGCTTTCAAGGGGGAGCTCCGGAACAGGTGTGCCCAAATCGATATTCTTGAAAACCGCAATGGGCTTTAGTTCTGTCATCACATACCAGGCAAGTTCCAGTTTCAGGTCGTTGGAGGGCACCACACCGTCCTTCAACCGTAAAAAGGCCTTCATCTTTTCGCCGATTTTGTCATCCGGTACAGTCACGACGGCGGCATCGGCAATATCAGGATGCTTGAGAAGTGTTCTGGTGATTTCGGTAGTGGACAGTTTGTGACTCGATATGTGAATGCCATTTCCTTCCCTTTCTACTCCATCGATTATGACCATGTTCTCCTGGGTGGGTTCTGATATTTCGATATTCTCTACATCAAATTGAATGTCCTTGAATGTCACTGTATGACCAATTCTTATTTGCACATGCCAAGCCAAATCCCTTTTCAGCTCGTTGGAAGGTATGCAACCGTCCCTCAATTGTATGTCTGCCATGAGAACCTCGCCTTTCTTTTGGTCAGGTACCCCTGTAACCCTTGCCTCGATGACATCCTCATGTTCCTCAAGAATACGCTGAATTTCATTTATGTCTACCCCGTGACCGGATATGTGGACCATGTTTTGTACCGGCAATTTCTTCTCCGAAATCGGGCTCTTTGCCTCCGCCGGTTTTGATTTGAACACGATATCCTTGAACACAGCAGAAACTTCCAGGTCAGTTGCCACATGCCATGCCAGTTCGGTTTTGAGTTCATCCGATGGTGGAAATCCATGCTTGAGAAGTATTCCTACATCCAGCAGGTCTCCCTTTGCATCGTGGATGACTTTTAATTCAGCTTCCATCACTGCAACATGGCTCAAGATACTGTGTTCGATATCCTTTAGTAGTATTTTCTTATTTGATATTACAATCAATGTTCCTGCACTTTCGAATTTCACATTTTTCTTTTGCATTGTGTTCACCCGATATTCTGTTATTTCTATTGTATAATATTGCCCCGGGAGTAGATAAACATTTCGTGTTGATAATTTAAATAACCCGATAAACAGTAAATATTGTCCATGTAATTCAACCATAAAATCGAGAAACAATCCCATTTTCTAATTCAGGGGCAATCCCCCCCTTATTTACTGCATCAAAAATTCAGTATGTTTTTTGATAATTTGACAATGTGATTACAATATTCGTTTCTATTACACAAGATACTTTAATGTAATGTTACTATTATAATCCGGCTGAAGCTAATGTCAGAAAACAATCACCCATTATCTCGGAATGAACAGACCGTTTTATATCACATGGTAAGGTATCCGGATAGTTCAGATCAGGATATATACGAACGTATCAAAATGAAACAATCTACATATTCTACAATTAAAAAGAAACTTAGAGAGGAGGGTTATTATCATGATACCTACACTCCTATTTTACAGCATCTGGGGTGTGAGTTGTTTGTATTATGGTATGTGACCTTGAACAGGAAGACGCGTACGGAGGATCGCCTTGCACTTACCAGGGATAGCCTGCTTGCTGCAACCGATGTATTCACCATGGTGAGCGAGTCTAATCAGGCGATTATTCTCTCCATCTCGAAGAATATAGCGGATTTTGTCAAGACTTCCGACCGCCTTGTTCAGTTGTACGAAAAACATGATTTTCTCGAGAGCATTCATTACGTCCAGTTCCCATTCGATGTATCTGCGGTCTTCAGTTTCTTTGACTTCGCGCCATTGCTGAACCGTATTTTCCAGATCGAGCCGATAGAGGATAGCATAGGGGATGTGGACATCACATCCGACAGGGTACAATGCAAGGTGAAACATGTCCAGATGAACGAATTGGAGAAGAAGGTCTATTTGGGACTCATCAAATATCCGGAAATGTCCGATTCGGTTCTCAGCGAGAAGCTGGACTGCTCCCGCCAGGTTCTCACCCGAATAAGATACAGGTTCCTCGAGGACAAATTAATCAAAAAAAAGAAAATCGTGAACCTGGAAAAACTGGGCTTCAAAATTCTGTCATTGGTACATACGAAATACAACCCTCTAAAGCCTCTTCGTGAGAGACAAAAATGTGTTCAGAACACGATGACATTGTATACACCTATTTTCAGCGTGGCCAGATATCCCGAGAGCGTGATGCTTGTCGCATTCAGGAACTTCGAAGAGTACAAGAACCTGCACAATGAATATGTCACGTTTTGCGCAGAACGGGATATCATCAGAGGAGATCCAGTGACTCTGAACCTATCCATTCCACGAATTCATGAAATAAAATGGCTTGTATATGAGCCCATGGTTAGAAAAATTCTTGATGAAATGGATCAGTAGCCAACTTTCGAGAGGCTGTCCCGTAAGGTTCTGGCAGCGACAGTGAATTGCTCCCTCTCTTCTGGTGTCATTATCATTTCTTTGACATCCTCAACACCATTTCTCCCAAGTGTGATAGGCATCCCAATACACACATTCTCCTCTTCAAGGTATACTGAACTGGGCACTACCGCCTTCTCATCGTTCATCACTATTCTTGCCATTATGGATGTTGCATGTGCTGGAGCATAGAATGTGGCACCCTTGAGCGCGATGACCTCGCGACCGGCGTCCTTTGTTCTTTCAATGGCCCGTTTTATTTTCTCCAGGTCAGGGGTGGCACCTTCAATTTGTACTGAGCTTGCCAGGGGTACCATAATCTCGCCATGCTGCCCAACGACTGTGGCCTGCACTTTATCAATATGAACATCGAATTCCCTGGCAAGGAAATACCTGAACCTGTTGGAATCTACGACACCGCCCATGCCAAACACACTTTTCCAGTCGAAACCGGATTCCTTGAGTGCAACATAGGTCATCGAGTCCATTGGGTTTGAAACTATCAGAAGCTTTGAAGATGGCGCGTAATGAGCCACCTGTTCGATGACAGACTTCATTATCTTCACATTGGTTCCCAGCAATTGTTCCCTTGTCATGTCAGGCTTTCTGGCAATACCAGCGACGATGATAATGAGCCCAGAGCCAGATATCTCACTGTAATCGGTGGAGCCGATAACCGGACACAAACATGCCTGACCCATGTCAAGACTCTCACCTTTCACAAGATTCTCAATTATGTCTATGATGACCAGCTCATCGGCCACGCGTTCCTTGGCCACTGAGAAGGCAATGGTAGAACCCAGCCTCCCCGCACCAATAACAGAAATTTTACGCATTGTATTCCTTAACATTGATGAATACAATACTACATAAACATATCGAGAACGCAAATGCAAAAATGTGAAATTTTATTGATAATTATTAACATTTTGGTGCCTGGACATGATGGTTTATTTAAAGAATAAATAATCAATAATATTTATTGAAAACAGAGCGAATAACAACAAACCAGGTGCGGGGCTCACTATGTTCCTTGGTGGCACTTTATTGAAGATTCAGCCGCAACCTTTATATCTATACATACAGTCATATTTGCATCAATCAAGGGTGAGGTAAATGGTCGAACTGGACATTGAGAAATTAAGGGAGATTGTAGGCAAGGATAATGTTTCTGATGATATAGCAGATCTATACGTCTATTCTTCGGATGCATCGGTCCACCAGGCCATGCCATCCGTGGTAGTCAGGCCTGGAAAGACAGAGGAGGTCCAGGAAATATTGCGATATGCCAATCAGAACAAGATTCCCGTTATTCCGCGAGGCGCGGGCTCGGGAATGTCCGGTCACACGGTTCCCATAGACGGCGGAATAGTCCTGGATATGAAAAGAATGAGCCGCATACTTGAGATAAGACCAGAGGATCTTCTATGCAAGGTTGAACCAGGCGTAATCAATGATGAGTTGAACCGAGCCCTAAAACCGCACGGTTTCTTCTTTGCCCCCATGCCTTCATCGGGCATGATATGCACAATTGGAGGGATGATAGGCACCAATGCATCGGGAAACCGCGCCGTGAAATATGGCGCCACAAGAGATGTGGTTCTCGGCCTGAAGGTGGTTCTGGCCAATGGAGACCTCGTGACTCTTGGCACAAATACAAAAACCGATGCCTCGGGCTATCAGCTGGCACGCCTGATTGTTGGTTCGGAAGGTACCCTGGGAATAGTGGTGGAAGCCACATTACTGATATCTCCCCTGCCAAAATTCAAGGCCATGGCGATAGCCAACTTCGATAAACTTGAAGATGCAGGAAATGCAATATCCAAAGTAATGTCATCTGGCATCACCCCCTCCATGGTAGAGCTCATGGACAATGTGGCAATAACCGCAGTGAACAAGGCATTAGGGCTTGGATTACCAGATGTTTCTGCAATAATCATATTCGAGTGCAATGGCATGGTGAAAGAGGCTGTTGATTACGAAATGAACGCAATAACAAAGATATGCGAAGAGCACAATGGCAGCGGCATAAAGATGACAGATGATCCAAAGGAGATGGCCAGGATTTATGAAGGTCGTAAGAACCTCTTCCCCTCGCTTTCCAGATTCGGAGACGGGCTTGTTTCCACTTCACTGGCTGACGATATGGCTGTTCCCGTATCCAAGATTGCAGTAGCAGTCCACGAGATACACGAAATTGCAAAGCGCAACAATGTAGTAATGAGCGCATACGGGCATTGCGGCTCTGGCCTGATACACACCAAGATTCTTATGGACCCCACAAAGGAGAGCCAGTGGGAGGATGCTAAGAAAGCCGTGGCTGAAACTTATGAATTCGTTAGGTCAATTGGCGGGACAACATCGGGTGAGCACGGAATCGCACTTTCCAAAGCACCGGCCATGAAGATAGAGAGGAAGGACTCGCTCGAAATGATGAGGACCATCAAACGGGCACTGGACCCGAACAATATACTCAATCCCCACAAAATGATGGACGCGCCTGATGACTGGACAACTGCGACCAAGCTCAGATACAATGTAAGAGGTGGTCAGTAATGGATGCAAAAAACCTTAAAAAATTCGAGAAGGAAATGAACACCTGCATTCGATGCGCTTATTGCTTTGAGGAGTGCCCTGTCATCGAGCAGAAGGGCTGGGACACTGATGGCGCAAGGGGAAAAGTTGCCCTGTCATATGGTCTTTTAAGCGGAGACCTGGAGCCCACCCAGTCAATAGCAGACAAGTTATTCCAATGCACGCTTTGCAGAAACTGCGAGTCCAAATGCCCATCAGGGGTTGAGGTGTGTGACATCATTACCTCGGCCAGGGCGGACCTTGTTGAGAAGGGTTATGCCAGCGACATTCATAATACTGTAATCAAGAACATCAAGGAAACCGGCAACATATACGGCGATACAGAAGTGATGGCGCCTCTCCAGGAAGGTGAGGTTCCGCTGTTCGTAGGTTGCCAGTATCTCTCAAGGCCAAACAAGACAAAAAAATACATCAAGATACTGGAGAAGCTTGGCATCAATGTTAAGGTAGGGCGAGAAATATGCTGCGGTTTCCCAATGGAGGTCCTGGGGTTCAAGGAGGATTTCGAAGAGTACAAGAGCAGGTTTACAGAATTATACCCACACCAAACAGCCATCACTTTCTGTCCCACTTGCACGGTGTTCCTGAAAGAAGGCCATGAAATTGATGCAAAGCACGTCCTCCAGGTAATTCTTGAGAAGATACCCGAGGGAAATCTCGGAATGAAAGCGACTTTCCATGACCCCTGTGATTTCTCCAGGACTTTGAAGATAATCGACGAGCCAAGGCAGATATTGAAGAAACTGGGCGTGGAGATTGTGGAGATGAAGAATAACAAGGGCAACTCAAGCTGCTGTGGCGGGGGCGGTGGAATACTGATGTCGGATTCCAAGCTCTCTGATGATATCGCCCTGGCGCGGATTCGCCAGGCCATTGATACTGGAGCTGATACACTGATAACCACATGCCCTACCTGCGAGACAGTGCTCAAGAAAGCAGCCACCCAGATTAAAGAACTCGAAGGAAAGGACATAGTGGTCAGAAACATAGAGGACATTATCTGGAAGGGGCTGGCATAAATGATCGATTCGAAGAAATTAGACCCGCATTTCAAGTTCGAGGTAGCAAAAGAGATGGGAAAGGTAAACGTGACACGTTGCTTTGCATGCGGAACATGCACCGCTGGCTGTCCGGTGAGAGTTATCGATTCCAAGTACAACCCACGCAAAATCATTCGCATGGTGCTACTGGGCATGAGGGAGGAAGTGCTGTCCAGTGATTTCATCTGGTTGTGCTCTACATGCTATACCTGCTACGATCGATGCCCCCAGGATGTCATGCTCACATCCTTAATGACCACGCTCCGCAATATAGCAGTCAGGGAGGGGCACGTTCATCCGGCATTCAAGGAACAGGCGAGGCTGGTTGGCAGTTTTGGCAGGCTTTATGAGGTTGAGGACTTTGACAATAAAAAGCGTGAGAAAATGGGCCTGCCACCGGTCAAGAAAATCCACGACGAAGTAGTCAAATTGCTGGAACACGATGCGAAGAAGGAGGCAGAATCATGAAATACGCACTTTTCCTAGGCTGCACGATTCCGGTGAGAGGTCAAAACTACGAGATGTCCGCCAGGGCCGTTGCCAAGGTTCTCGATATAGGGTTGGTTGATTTGGACGACTTCTCTTGCTGTGGTTTCCCCGTGAAGGCGACGGATCGCCACGACACGACGGTGATGGCGGCGCGAAACCTGGCCATCGCGGCGGCTGAGGGTCTGGACATAGCCACTCTATGCAACGCCTGCACGGGCGTCCTTACGGAAACGGAGAAGGAGCTTGCAGGGAACGAAGCGCTCCGCAACGAGGTCAACGCGGAGTTGAAGAAAATAGGCAGGGAGTACAAGCCAGGCGTCAAGGTGAAGCACTTTTCGAGGATACTCTACGAAGACGTTGGCCTCGACAAGTTGAAAGATAAGGTCACCAGGGACCTGGGCGCACTCAGCTTCTCGGCCCACTACGGGTGCCACTACCTCCGCCCCAAGGAGATATACGAGTGCTTCGACGACGCGGAGAACCCGCACACGCTCGACGAGCTCATCCGGGTGACTGGGGCGAAATCCGTCGATTACATGGGCAAGCTGGATTGCTGCGGCGGTGCTATCCTGGGAGTGGACGAGGGCATCGCACTGAGGATGGCGAAGAACAAGCTCGACAGCGTCACCGCGAACAAGGTGGACGCATTGGTGACGATCTGCCCATTCTGCACAATCATGTATGAGGACAACCAGAAGAAGATTGAGGCGAAGTACGAGTGCTACTACGGCCTTCCGACGCTTTACTACCCTCAGCTGCTGGGCCTGGCGTTCGGGCTGGACAGAAAGTCCCTTGGCTTCAGGCTGAACAAGGTGAAGCCAGACGACCTGCTTGCGAAGATAGGGGTTGAATGATGGTCGAGCCAAAAATCGTCGGTGCGGTTGTCGTGATCGGCGGCGGCATAGGTGGAATCCAGGCTTCGCTGGATCTTGCCAACGCCGGTTTCAAGGTGTACCTGGTGGAGGAGAAGCCGGCCATCGGCGGCGTGATGGCCCAACTGGACAAGACCTTTCCTACAAATGATTGCTCGCTTTGCATACTGTCACCGAAACTGGTGGAGGTCGGCAGGCATCCAAATGTCGAGCTTCTCACTTATTCAGATGTTCAAAAAATCTCGGGCCAGGTTGGTAATTTCAAAGTCAGGATTAAAAAGAAAGCCAGATATGTAACTGATGCGTGCGTAGGTTGCGGCCTGTGTTCCGAAGCCTGTGTTCTAGCCAATCGCCTTCCCAATGAGTTCGACGAAGGCATAAAGAAGCGCGGAGCAATTTATATTCCATACCCCCAGGCAGTGCCGATGAAATACGTGGTGAACGAGAGCCAATGCCTGTTCCTGAAGAACGGGAAGTGCAGCCAGAAATGCCTGGATGCCTGCCCCTCGAATGCTATTGATTTTGACATGAAAGACGAGGAAATCGAGATAGACATCGGAGCGATAGTTCTCTCACCTGGCTACGACAAATTTGATGCGAAGGTGAAAGGCGAGTACGGCTACGGCCGTTATCCAAACGTGATTACCTCTCTGGAATTCGAGCGCATTCTTTCGGCTTCCGGGCCATACGATGGGCATGTTCTCAGACCATCGGACAAGAAAAAACCAGAAAAAATAGCATGGATTCAGTGTGTCGGCTCCCGGGACAGCACCGTTGGCAATGATTATTGTTCATCCGTTTGTTGCACTTACGCAATCAAGGAAGCGATAATCGCCAAGGAACACGAGCCCACCATCCAGCCCACGATTTTCTTCATGGACATGAGAACCCACGGGAAGGATTTCGAGGAGTACTACAACCGTGCCAAGGACGAGCACGAAGTACGATTCATCAGGTGCCGGGTTCCGGAGATTTCCCAGGATGCGGAGACGAATGACCTTTACATTAAATTTGAAACCGAGGAAGGAGACTGGCAGGTTGAAAAATTCGACCTGGTGGTGCTATCTGTCGGCTTCGAGCCAGGAAACAGTATAAAATTCATGGCTGAGAAATCAGGTATCGAGTTGAATGAATATGGTTTCTGCATGAACTCGGAGATGGCCTCTCTGGATACAAGCGTACCTGGCATTTTCGCATGCGGTGCTTTCACCGGTCCAAAAGACATTCCGGAAACCGTGGTGGAGGCATCAGGGGCTGCGGCCAAGGCTGGTGGCATTATAGTTTCCCAGAGGAATAAGCTCGTGTCCAGCAAAGAGTACCCCGAGGAAATTGACGTATCTGGCAAGGAACCGAGAATTGGTGTTTTCGTCTGCCACTGCGGTATCAATATCGGCGCCTACGTCGATGTGCCGGCGGTGGTCGAGCACGCGAAAACCTTACCTAACGTCGTTCACGCCGCTGAGAACCTTTACACCTGCTCTCAGGACACCCAGCAGCTTCTTATTGACCTTATAAAAAAGCATGAATTAAACAGGATAGTAATCGCATCCTGCAGCCCCAGAACTCATGAACCTTTATTTCAAGAAACTCTGAGAGAGTCAGGCCTTAATCCCTATCTTTTTGAAATGGCAAATATCCGGGACCAGTGCTCCTGGGTACACATGGAGGAGCATGAGAAGGCCACGAATAAATCAAAGGATCTGGTGTCCATGGCAGTGAACAAGGCCAGGTTGATAGAGTCGCTGCCCCCCATGTCCATGGAGGTGACGCAGAAAGCGCTGGTCATCGGTGGAGGGTTGGCTGGCATGACCTCTGCGTTGTCCATCGCTGAGCAGGGCTACGATGCTTATCTCGTGGAAAAGGATATAGACCTCGGAGGAAATCTTCGCAGGTTGCACTATGACCTCGAAGGCCACGACCTTGCGGCGATACTTGCTGACCTCGTGACGAAGGTCAAAGCCAGCGAGAAAATTCACGTTTTCACCAATACCACGATATCGAACATAGACGGTTTCGTGGGCAATTTTCATACGACGCTGGAATCAGACAAGACCTTTGGCGTGGATCACGGGGCGATAATACTGGCCACCGGTGCCCAGGAGTCTAAACCGACAGAATATCTCTTCGGGGAGGATGATAGAGTTATCACCCAACTCGATCTGGAAGATCGTCTGGCCAAGGGCGAGGACTTTAGAAATAAGACAATCACCATGATTCAGTGCGTCGGTTCCCGCCAGGAAGGACGGCCGTACTGCAGCCGCATCTGTTGCAAGGACGCCATCAAGAACGCGCTGAAGTTGAAGGAACTGGCTCCGGACTCCCAGGTCTTCATCCTCTATCGTGACATGCGAACCTATGGTTACTCGGAGAAGCAGTACGCGGAAGCCCGTGAAAAGGGCGTAATCTTCGTCAGATTCGATTTAAATGGCAAGCCAGAGGTCAAGAAGGCCCAAGATGGGCTGGAAGTGCTGATCCATGACCCGATTCTCAACGAGGATATTCTTATTCGTACCGACCTACTGGCCCTGAGCCCGGCCATTGTTCCCCGGGATGACAATGAAGTCCTGGCCAAATTGCTCAAGGTGCCACTGAACTCGGACGGCTTCTTCCTGGAGGCCCATGTCAAGTTGCGGCCGGTGGATTTCGCGACGGGCGGCATATTCGTCGCCGGAATGGCACACTCGCCCAAATCCATAGGCGAGACAATATCCCAGGCTTACGCAGCTTCATCGCGAGCCAGCATCCTGTTATCCAAGAACTCGGTGAGCATCGAGCCCACCATTTCATCCATCGACCCGGAGCTCTGCATTGGCTGCGGCCTCTGCGTCATCAATTGCCCATACAATGCCATCGAACTGAAACTCCGCGAGGGCGGTAAAAAGGCCGAGGTGATACCTGCATCCTGCAAGGGCTGTGGAGTCTGCGGTGCCAGTTGCCCTCATCTCGCTATCACAATGAAACATTTCACAGACAAGGAAATCACTGCGCAGATACTCGCCTTCGGAGGTGAGTGCCAATGAGCGATTTCGAACCGAAGATTCTCGGATTCCTGTGCAACTGGTGCTCGTACGCGGGAGCCGATCTAGCCGGCGTTTCACGGGTTCAGTATCCGACCAATATCCGTGTCATCCGTGTCATGTGCTCCGGCAGGGTGGACCCTAATTTTATTTTAAAGGCATTCGAGATGGGTATTGACGGCGTAATCGTTCTGGGATGCCACATCGGCGATTGTCATTACCAATCAGGCAATCACCAGGCTGAGAAGAAAATCGAGCTCACTTCTCAGGTTCTGGGGGAAATCGGACTTCAGCCCGAGAGACTTCACCTTGACTGGGTATCAGCAGCCGAGGGCCAGAGATTCGGCGAGATTGTCACAGAATTCACGAATAAGATAAAGGAATTGGGTCCGATTGCCAATATCGATGATTATCAGAAGAAAGCTAAGCTTGGTGGAAGCATCGTCGATGTCAGCAGACTAAGGTGGCTCGTCGGAAAGGAGCATGAAATCTTCGAGAAAGGCAATGTCTACAAAGAACAGATAGACCAGGACGAGTACAAGGACATAATCTGGCAGAATGTTGGGGCAGAGTACACAAAAGAATTGATATGTTCGGCCATGGCTGACGGCCCCCGGAAAATTCGGGACATTGCTGAAGAACTGGCTCTTCCAAAAAAGCTTGTTTTTGATTACGTAACCGAGATGGAGAACCAGGGCAGAATTCACCTTGTGGGCTTCGACGGGAACATTCCTAGTTATACACTCTCCGAAGGGGGTGGGGAGTGATGGCAGACAAGAAAGTGGGTGCTGTCTTGGTTGTAGGAGGGGGAATTGGAGGAATGCAATCGTCCCTGGACCTGGCCAATTCCGGATTCAAGGTTTACATGCTTGACACGTCACCTGCGATAGGTGGAACAATGGCCCAGCTGGACAAGACATTCCCCACCAATGATTGTTCCATGTGCATAATGGCCCCAAAATTGGTTGATGTCGGCCGACACCCGAACATTGAATTGCTGACATACTCCGACCTCGAAGGGGTCTCAGGAGAGGAAGGCAACTTCACAGTCAAGGTCAGGAAAAAAGCCAGATACGTTGACGTGGACAAATGTACAGGATGCGGGGTCTGCGCCAAGGAGTGCCCCATCGATGCGATCAGCGGGTTCAACGAGGGCCTTTCCAAGAGGCAGGCAATCTACCTCAGATACCCACAAGCAGTACCTCTGGCCTTCACAATTGACAGGGATAAATGTATAGGTTGTGGGCTCTGCGAGACTCTTTGCCTGGCAGAAGCGATTCTTTATGAGGATGAAGATGCGGTCCAGGAAATCAACGTGGGCTCTATCATTCTCTGCCCCGGTTTTGAAGAATTCGATGCAGACACCAAGGGCGAGTATGGGCATGGCAGGTTCCCGAATGTGGTTTCGAGCATCGAGTTCGAGAGAATTCTTTCTGCTACTGGTCCCTACAAGGGCCATGTCCAGAGGCCAAGTGACGGCGACCTGCCTGAAAAGGTGGCGTTCATTCAGTGCGTGGGCTCCAGAGACAGGACTTGTGGGAATAATTATTGTTCATCGGTTTGCTGTACCTACGCCATCAAGGAGGCAGTAATCGCAAAGGAGCATGTGAATACCATCCAGCCCACGATTTTCTTCATGGACATGAGAACCTACGGCAAGGGTTTCGAGGAATATTACAACCGTGCCAAGGATGAATATGGGGTTCGATTCATCAGATGCCGTGTTCCGGAGGTCAGGGAAGACCCGGATACGAACAATCTCATAATCAGATACGAAAAAGAAGACGGTGAATTTGTCGAGGAAGAGTTTCATCTGGTCGTGCTGTCCGTTGGCTTTGAGGCCGACGAGAAATCCAAAGAACTGGCTTCTCGCCTGGACGTAGAACTGAACGAATTCGGATTCTGCGAGACCAGCGCGCTGGCTCCGGTGGACACATCAAAACCGGGAATTTTCGTCTGTGGTGCTTTTTCAGGCCCCAAGGACATACCGGAAACAGTTATGGAAGCCTCGGGTGCCGCAGCCAGAGCCAGCGGTCAGATTTCATCCGAAAGATTCACCCAGGTCGAGAAGAAGGAATATCCCCCCGAGATAAATGTCACCGAATTTCCCACCAGAATCGGCGTGTTCGTCTGCAATTGCGGCATTAATATTGGGGGTTATGTCGACGTGCCAGCAGTTCGCGATTATGCAATGACTCTTCCATGTGTGGCTTATGCCGAGGATAATTTATACACATGTTCTCAGGACACCCAGAAGAAAATAATCGAAAAAATCAAGGAGCACGATTTGAACCGGGTGATTGTTGCGTCATGCACTCCCAGGACTCACGAACCGCTGTTCCAGGAGACAATTAGGGAGGCCGGCCTTAACCCACACCTTTTCGAGATGGCAAACATCCGCGATCAGTGTTCCTGGGTGCACATGAAGGAGCCAGAAAAAGCCACCCAGAAATCCAAGGATTTAATCAAAATGGCAGTCGCCAAGGCGGCTCTGCGAACGCCCTTGCCGACAGTTTCACTTGATGTCACCCAGACTGCATTGGTGGTAGGCGGCGGACTCGCAGGTATGGTATCGTCTCTATCAATTGCCGACCAGGGTTTCGATGTACACCTGGTCGAGCGGGAGGCGGAACTCGGGGGTAACATGAAACGAATTCATTATGACCTGGAAGACACGGATCTCCAGGGATATTTGAAATCGCTGATTCAGAAAGTGGAAAACAATCCACTGATTCACGTTTACAAGAATGCCAAGATAGAATCCATCGACGGCTTCGTTGGTAATTACAAGACAACATTGAAGGGCGGTGCAGAGCTCGAACATGGGGTTGTCATCGTGGCAACAGGGGCAGAGGAACTGAAGCCAAACGAGTACATGTACGGCCAGGAAGAAAATGTGGTCACGCAACTGGAATTCGAGGATTTGATTACTTCGGGCCAGGACCTCAGCGGAAATACCATTGTGATGATTCAATGCGTTGGCTCCAGGGATGAGCAACACGCTTACTGCAGCCGCGTCTGCTGCACCGACGCCATAAAGAACGCCATCAAGGTAAAGAAACAGCACCCAGATGCCAATGTTTTCATACTATACCGGGACATGAGAACATATGGTTTCAAGGAAATTTACTATGAACAAGCAAGGGAAATAGGTGTCATTTTTGTCAGGTATGATTTAGATGAAAAACCCAGAGTATCCAGGGGCCAAGATGGTCTGGAAGTCGTGGTGAAGGACCATATTTTGAACGAAGATATTCTGCTCAACACGGACTACCTGGTCCTCAGCCCGGCGATAATACCCAGGGAGGACAGCGAGGAACTGGCCCAGCAATTGAAAGTGCCGCTGAACTCGAATGGTTTCTTCCTGGAAGCGCATGTGAAATTGCGGCCAGTGGATTTTGCCACCGAAGGCGTTTTCCTCGCAGGGATGGCTCATTCACCCAAGTCCATCACAGAGACAATTTCCCAGGCTTACGCGGCAGCCTCAAGAGCGTGCACGATAATATCAAAAGATAAATTCATAACAGAGGCGACAATCGCCGCAGTGGACGATGCCAGGTGCGTCGGGTGCGGGTTGTGCGTGGAAGCCTGCCCATACTCGGCCATCGAACTTCTTGAGGGCAAAGCCAGCGTCAATTCCGCATTATGTAAGGGATGTGGCCTGTGCAATGCTACCTGCCGCTCTGGAGCTATACAACAGAGGGGCTTCAGTGACCACCAGATACTCTACATGATAAAAGGCGCGCTGAACGAAGTCTTCTAGGCTCGAAATTCATAATATCCAGGCTACTGTTGCTGCTTTTTCTTATCTATGTCAGCGATTTCCTTCTTTACGAAATCAGAGACCGCGCCACCATGGAAAAGATTGGCCAACTCCCCGTCCAGGTCTGAAGGCTTCATTGTCATTATCCAGCCGTTTTCGTACGGTTCCTTGTTTATCAGGGTGGAATCATCCTCCAGATCCTCGTTCACGGAAAGAATTTTTCCGGTTAGAGGTGAGACGAACTTGCCAACCCATTTGGCGGACTGGATTTTCCCACAGGTCTCTCCCTGTTCAACGTCATCGCCCTCGAACGGCAAATCTATATACGTTGTATCGCCGGAGTTCTTCTGATAAAAATCGCTCATTCCGACCTTCACGGTCCCGTCATCCAGTATCTTGACCCAGGCATGTTCCTTGTGATAGTATAAATCGTCCGGCATATTGAATCCTTCAATGTCACTCATTAAATCACCACGATTCACAATGCCAATAATGTTTATTAAGCTTTCTCAAGACCAAAGCTGGCTTTTAATCAGAATAATGTCTTCATCTTCAGGAGGAAAGGCATAGTTCCTTATCTCCGGCCCGGGCACACAATTTGCATATGGCCTGGTGCAGGCAACAGCCCCGTCCCTTCCGGGACACCCGCTGGTTGTGAAGGGACTTCCTTTCCTGATTATGTTGTCCAGTTCTTCTTCCGGCAGACCGAAACCGTTCAGTTTTCCGGAAATATCAAACTTGAAATTGTCAGCCTTGCATATGCCATCATCAATTAGAAACCTGGCAAGTTGAATTCTCCTGTATTGGCCGATTGGCGGTTGCGGATGCTCGGCCAGCAGAGAATCCCTTTCCGGGAAGAAAGAGAAAAGGTGGGTGCTCCCTCCCATGTCCCGAACCTTCTGAATCACCTCTATCATCTGGCACTCGGTCTCACCCAGCCCAACTATCAGATGGGCGCCGGTCATGTCTTTGCCGAAGACCTCTATTGCCTCTTCAAGGCATTGCCAGTAACGCTCCCATCTGTGCGGACCGCCTACCCCGCTGCCCCTGTATTTTTCGAACAGTTCCGGTGTGGCACAATCTATTGCAACGCCGACCATATCTGCCCCGTCAGCCTTGTATTTGATTAAATCATCCTTTGTGGTAATAGTGGGCGTTATCAGAAGTGACACTGGCAGGTCCAGTCTTTCCTTCAGTCTGAGTATTACTTCGGACGTATCTGGCCTAGCTTTTCCGTTGGTGACCATGGAGATGCAGACTCTCTTGACGCGGTTTCCGCTTGTGGACATCCGGTCTATCATATCATCCAATGAGTATGTTGGCCAATCCACCCGGATAAAGCTCTTGTCGCCGTATTCTCCTTGGCGTCTCGAGGATAGGCCGCAGTACGCGCAGCTACCGGCACACCCGTCGTCATATGTGAGAAGTACATTGACACATGGTGATGCGGCATTCCTGTAGAATCGCCCCTTCTTGAAATCCATCGTCATGGCTGCAGCCAGGCTAGTTCTCAAATGTTCCGGGGATTCACTTGTCATCTTTCACCTCCTTTATGGCAAACGGAACCGAGCAGCAGGTCCTCTGCCATTCGATGGTCAGCCCATAATATTCAGCCCTTTTAATAGCTTCATCGGATGGTATGGCTATCCTGTTCACGCCGCAATCCACGGCCAGCACATCGGTTTCCGGGTTGCGCCTGTCACGCGCGCATCCCAAGGATATTGGAATATCGGGCATTTCAAGCCTTGCCGTGGCAATAATCCTGGCTATATCTTTCGGAGATGGTGGGGCGATGTCACACATGGGCGTCCCGCCGAGAGGCATCAGCGACACTATGACCAAAGCTTCTGGCCCATGCCTCTTTATCATCTGAATAGCTTCATATTCACCTGATATCCGTCCATAGTCCAATCCAACCACAATATGGGGCGCTGTGGGAATGCCCGCATGCTTGAGTGATTTCAGGGTGGATTCTATGGCCTCGGGGCCCGTATCCAGATGAAGCACGTTTTTCAGGGTGTCGGCGTCGCCCACGACATCAATCAGTGCCTGGTCGATGCCAGCTTTTTTCATGCGGCATGCCAGGTCCGGCCCGATTATTCCACCGTGCACCGAGATGTGAAGGCCTGTGCTTTCCTTGACAGTCTTGATTGCCTCCAGAAAATCATCCCAGGGAAGTGTGCCATCCTTGCCAAACCCGCCTGTTATGAGGCATCCGATGTTCCCCTGTTTCTCAAGTTCAAGGCATGTGTCTATCAGTTTTTTGGGTGTTGATACATCAATCATCGGCTTCAGGAGCCTGGCCTTGCAGTGCTCGCAGAGAAGTTCGCAACTGTTTCCGGTAATCGAAATTGCAGAATATCTACCCCATTTATCATGATACCGGAACATGCCTGGATGGTAGAATATTATCTTTTTTCCGTGTATTCTCCAAGAGGCTTCTCTGGCTTTGACCATCAGTTCCTCAAGGTCTGTTGCCATAATACCCCCTGAAGGCCACCCAGCACTTATCAATTATCTCGTCAAGTTCATCCCAGTGTGATTCCAAAATCTCCCTTTTCTCGACCGCGTTTTCCAGGTTTTGGCCAAAGAACCCTCTCCATTCAACCTCATATTCATTCAGCAGGTCTATTTCACCTTTCAGGACTGCGCGCCCGCCTATCCTGCCTGCCATCTCACCACAGATAACGGCCTGGGGAATTCCGCCACCGGTAATTGCATCAGTGTGTCCGGCCGCATCGCCGACCAAGAGCATGTCGTTCTTAACTGTCTTCAACGGCCCTCCGACCGGTATCAGACCGCCTGTAATTGAAACAGGATTGTTCTTCACCATTCCGGCGTCCCGAAGCTGTTCCACGAACATGTCCAGCTTCTTGCGCAGCGAGTGCTGATTTGTATTATGGGCATTCAGCAGCGAGTGCTGATATGTGTTATGTGCATTCATCACTGGGTGCTGTTTTTCATGTTTGGAATTCATCTTCACACCTATTCCGACATTGGCCACATCTCCCTTGGGGAACAGCCAGCCGTACCCGCCGAAGAACTCCGGCTGAAAGAATACCTCGGTATGTTCCTGCGGCTCTGTCAGCGGCAGCGTGTATTGGAGACCGGTTATGAATTCTTTGTTCACGCTTTCCATCCACTGGCCGACCGTGGAAACAGGCCCGTCCGCGCCCACTATCAGGGACGGTATTATCTCGATATTGGTCTGGCCTTGTTTCAACATTACCTTGCCGCCTTTCCTGGCCAGGCAGGTTGTATCGGAAAGAATTTCAACACCCGCGTCCCGGGCATTTCCCGCAAGTTCATTGTCAAAAATGCTTCTGTCCAGCATAAATCCCGGTGACTTGGTCTCAATGGTTCCGCCATTAGGAAGATGGGTCATCATCGAAGCAATGTTCTGGACAATGGAATCCTTGGATATTGAACACTTGGACAATAAAAGCCTAGGCACATATTCTGCGCATTGAACCGGTTGTCCGAGTACTTTCTTTTTGTCCACCATCAGCACTCTGCACCCAGCCTTGGCAGCCGCAAAGGCCGTTGAGGAACCCGCAGGTCCTGCGCCCACCACCAGCATATCATAATTCTGCATTCAGCACCATCCTCAATAATTCAATATTTACTTCGGTCCTGCGTTCGAATTGCCCGGCATATGCTTTATTTTCCTTTCCCAGGTCATAACAGGTCTCGCTGTCAATGTCAATCAGAATAGCAGGCATTCCGGAGCCCTCGAAATCTTCCAGGCGTTTCATGAAAAACGCCTCACAGCAGCATCCTATGTAAGATGTAGCGCCCTCCTTTCTAATCAATTCTATGGTCTCCATGAGATGCTCGAAGCTCTGTATGGTGATGGACTCCATGCCCTTTTCCTGTCCCAGCTTGATTGCATTGTCAATCGAGCATTCTCCGCATTCGGCGCACCCTTCGTTGTATCTCCACTCGCAATCCGGCGATTTCGCGCAATAAGGCAGAAGAAGATGTTTGGGCCTGTCATTGATCACGCTGGCAAAGGTTGCGTTCACCGCATTGATGCGGTTTGCTAGATGCAAAGGAATACCAAATCTGGTGATTTCAACCTTGTCTAGGCATTTTTTAACGCCCTCGACGAAATCGGATGCTCCAAACCCGGGCACGGTGCAATCCGTTCTCTCAAAGAAATGTTCCACCTTTTCAGAGATTATCCCGATATCTGCCTTGACATCCTTGAGCTCCGCTTCAAGGTCCAATATGGTTCTCCGGGGAAAGCTGAAGAAATCGCCTGTTATGAGGACGCTCTTGATGCGTTTCTGTTGCAAATTCACATTCATTGCTGTCCTGATGATGCCGCCATCGCCCTTGTGAATGGAGTGAATCGTGATTTGCTCTTTCCCGGGAGATTTGACCTTGTGTACCCAGCCTGGGGATTTAAAAAACAATTTTCTTTCATTGAATAATATTTCTTCTTCCCTGGTCAGGCCCCCATCAACCAGTTCGATACGAAAAGCGGATTCAAAATTTCGTTTCAACAAGGATTTGATTTCTTCAGGCCCGGGCACATGGCCCAGTTCCCATTTCAAGCAGGTGACTCTATCTTTGGCTGATTCCAGCTCTTTTGCCTTCAGCTTCTCGACCGGCACCCGCAGGGCCCTGAGCATTGAATCCACATCAAAATCCACAAGCAAGGTTCCCTGAAACAGCAGTGCGTCGCCTTCATCCGTGCCGCCGGTCCCGGAGATTTTTCTTCCGTCCACTTCTATGTCATTCCTGGGCCTGAACGAAGCCCGAATGCCCAATTCACGAATTGCCTGGACAACCGGTTCGCAGATGCTCTCGAATAGAGTCGTGCTCGGCAACCCGGCACCCAGAAACGATTTTTCGCAGATGACCTCCCATCCAATCTGGGTCCGGTCGAAGAATATGGCACCGCCGCCGGTTATTCTTCGATTTATGTCTATTCCGCTTTCGAGGCAATAATCCACCCTGGCTTCCTGCTCGACGCTCTGGTTAAAACCAACAAGAACCGAAGGATTGCTGAACTGCATTACTCTTACGGTGTTGGGGGATTCTCCTCTGGCTCTGCATTCCAGAAGAACTTCATCAAGTGCCATGTTTTCGGAGGCGCTTAATCTGCCAGTGTCAAGAAATCTCCATTTTTCCATTATTCACCCCAAATTATCTAATAAATCGTAGAACTTCATATAACACATTTCACGCTGGGTTTGATGTCCACTTTGGTGGATATCGAATTGGTAATCAGGCACCATTTCTCTATTTCTTCAAATACATTTTTCACCCTGGCAATATCTTCTTCTTTGAACACAACTATCTCGGGTTTGACTGCCAGGGAAACATACTTCATCTTACCATCAGCCATACTGGCCTTGCCTATTGCCTCGCTCTTGTAGGATTTAATCTCAAGGTTTTGTTTTCCTGCAAGCCACAGAAAGGTGGACATGGTGCACAATTCAACAGAAGCGACGAACATGTCCTCCGGCGTCCAGATTTTTTCATGGCCGCCGAATTCCGGAGGGCATGCACCGAATATGTCTGGTTTTTCATCAGAACTCAGAGTGCCTTTTTTCTCTCCGGTCCAGTTCAGCCGGGTTTTGTATTCGTAGACAACCGGTTTGAATTCCATGCGTCCACCTAGAACTCGTTCTGGAGGCTCTTGACCTGTTCGTGGGTGTACACCGGCCCGTGCTTGCAGACATATGAGTCCCCAATGTTGCAACGTCCACACTTACCAATACCACATTTCATCCTGTTCTCCAGGGTGGTGTAAATCTGGTCCGATTTCCATCCGAGTTTTTCCAATGCCTGGGTGATGAACTTTATGGCGATTGGCGGTCCGCAAGTGACCACGATTGAATTCTCAGGGTCTGGCTTCACGACCTCGACAAGCTGCGGGACAAAGCATGTGAACTTGTTCACTCCCTCTGGAATGACAGTCTCCCCCGGCGCTGCCATGTTTATTGCTGGCCAGCCTTCGGCGGAGCTTTCCCCTGTCGGCCCCTTTGGCCCGAACTTCCAATCAATGCAAAGCCAGAGGTTCATATCATCACGCGTATCCAGCTCTTTGAATTCATCCTTGAAGGCTAAATCCGCGGGCGTTCTCGCGCCGTAGATGAGGGTTATATTGCCGAATTTTTTCCTCTCCTCTGGCAGGAGTGCGACCTGATAGACGGACCGCACCGGGGATATACCGATGCCAGCACCGATGAACACTATATTCTTGCCTTCCCATTCTTCCAGCGGGAAATGGTTGCCGTACGGTCCCCTGACGCCGACCTTGTCGCCAATCTCTAGTTCGTGGATTTTGCTGGTAACATTACCGACCTTCATGACCGAAACCTGGACTATGCCATCCTTATTGGGCAGGGAAGCAATGGCGAACACGGATTCTCCGGTCCCGAATGACGAGATTAAGGCGAACTGTCCTGGCTTGTGAAAGAATGTCGGTCTGACTTCTGGATCGTCCACCTGCATGGTGATGGTCCTGATGGGCCTTGCACCGCCCGCTTCCAGTTGTATGTCGGTGATAGTTGCTGTATGCGGTTTGTATATATTTTCACTCATTTCAAGACCTCCTTGGCACCTTCAACAACCTCTATTATGTCAATATTTACAGGACAGCCATAGATACAACGGCCGCAGCCAACGCAACCCAGCAAGCCCAGGTTCTTTTCAGAATACAGGAACTTGTGGTAAATTCTGTTCCTCTGGCGGTGCTTCTTCACCGGCCTGGGGTTGTGGTTTGATGCATGAATCGTGTAATACGTGAACTGACATGAGTCCCATGTCCTTTCTCTGGATGCTTTTCCTTCCACAACAAGGTCATTGATGTCGAAGCAATGGCAAGTGGGACAAAGTAATGTGCATATCCCGCATCCAAGGCATCTCGCTGAAAATTCGTCCCAGTATGCATTGTCAAATGTCGCTTCCAAGGCTTCCTTCACTCCTTCGGTGTCGAGTTTTCTGGAAATTGCTTCAGTCGCTTCCTGGCTGACCTGCTTGGCCTTTGCCTGCATGTCTGGAGTCGCTTCAGTGAAAAGGTTGCCTCCCAACTCGAGGATTTTGCCGCCTTTGTCAGTAAGGGATTCAACGACGAACTCGCTGCCAATGTCGGTCCAGAGCATGTCCGCGCCCTCCCTGGAATCCGTGGCTCCGCCGACCGAGGTGCAGAAACATGATTCCCTTGGCATGTCTGGCAGTGTGCAGGCGAAGCTGATTACTGTGCTGCGTTCCCTCTTGTTCACGTAATATGGATCCGTATAATCCCAGGTAAAAAGTGCGTCCAGCACTTTCATGGCACGCATGTCGCAAGGCCTTGCGCCAAAAAGCAGAATCGGATTGCTGGCCATTGGCGGCTCTGTCGCACCCACAAGGCGGTGGTTCTCAACCGTGATGTCGAACATTTTCTCTGTCTGCGGAAAGAAAATCTCCTTTGGTGGCTTACTGGAATTCTGGAAGTTCAGAAGTGGAGTCTCCGCTCCCAGTTTTCTGTAAAGTGTGATGCCGTCCTCCCCGATGGGCGCGAATATATCGAATTTCTCATTTGCCAGTTTGTCCAGCAATTCCCTGACCTTATCCTTTTTTATCATTTTAGCCATGTCATCACCTCCTACTTTATTTCCTCGCCAGGGTCATCTAAATCATAAGTGCCGAACATTGGTTTTTCTTCCGCATTCATACCGGAAAACACCTTGAACCTGTCCTTGGCCTTCTTTATCAGGAACCGGTTCAACTGCCTTATTGGAATTTCCATTGGGCAGACTCTCTGGCACTCACCACAGTCAATGCATCTGCCTGCAAGGTGCATTGCCCTGACCAGGTGGTAGAAGCTGTTCTCACGGACTTGGACTGATTTTTCAACCCAGCGATATGGCTTCTCACGGTCGAACACGCATTCCTCGCAGTAACATAATGGGCAAGCATCGCGGCATGCGTAACATCTCACGCATCTGGACATCTGCTGCTCCCAGTACTTCCAACGTTCTTCTTCGGACATTTCCTCCAATTCTTTGATGTCAGAGAAATCATCCGGCTTGAATTCAATCTCACCGGTTCCGACGAACACGTCTGCGATAACTGCCTTGTGCACAACGCAGACCTTGCACTTGTCAGCCTCCAGTTCCTTCTTGGGTACGCTGAGTTCGCCGCCCTGGTATGTGATTCTGAAATTCTCTCCTGCATCATGGAACCGAATGTTCCTGCGCTGGCTGGCTGGCACATTCTTCAGTGCCAAATACAGCTTGTCCGGGTTGATGGACTCCTCGCTTATGACGCCGATGATTTTTACTCTTTCTCTGGGAACCATATGCTCTTTCATGAGCTCCACAATGGTCCTGGAATCACAGGGTTTGACAACGATTCCAACTGCATGCGTGAAAGGCGGCTGGCCCTTCTTTGGCTTCTTCTTCATCTCCTCTACCAGATAGAGAGTAAGATTGTTAATGCAGTCAGGGCCCCAGTAAAGTTTTTCTGTGTCCTCCGGCGTATGGGCAAAGAACGGTCTAGCTATTGGAGATTCCGGGCTTTTTTCATAACCGATGACAAACTTAACCTCGCCGCTCTCAAGCCACTTCTTCGCTGTGGCTTTTATCTCGGCCTCCAGGGCTTTGAAATCAATCATTTATTTCACGCCCCTGAGCTTTGTTTGAGGCCCCATTTCCTTAATTTGATTGGTGAATGTTGTCACGACCTCTGCAAATTTCTGGCCTTCCGAGGCAGAGACCCAGGACATCTGAAAGCGCTTTGAGTCCACGCCCATGTAGTCCAGGAGATCCATCAGCAAAGTAAGCTTTCTCCGCGCATGGTAGTTTCCCTCGATGTAATGGCAGTCGCCTGGGTGGCATCCAGACACCAGAATGCCGTCGGCGCCTTCCTGGAAAGCCTTCAGGATGAACTGGGGGTTCACACGGCCCGAGCACATGACCTTGATAATTCTGATGTTCGGGGGATACTGCAACCTGGAAGTTCCGGCCAAATCCGCGCCGGTGTAACTGCACCAGTTACATAAAAATCCTATAATTTTCGGTTCCCACTCGTCCTTTGCCTCATTTTCTTGGGTCATTAAATCACCTCGAACATTGCGCTCTTTATCATTGCTAGAATTTGATGGTCGTTGAATCCTTTCTGCTGGATTGCGCCCGAGCGGCATGTGGCATTGCACAGGCCGCAACCCTTGCACAGCGCCTCGTTTACCAGGGCTTTGCCTTCGTCCGTAAGCTCAATGGCAGAATAGGGGCAGGCATCAACACACAGGCCGCAACCCACGCATCTGGCATCATCCACCAAAGCGGTTATGCCTTCAAGTGTAATCTTCCCCTTGAGTATCGGGATAGCCGCCCTTGACGCCGCGCCCTCGGCCTGAGCTATGGTGTCTGCCAGGTTCTTCGGGAAATGCGCTGAGCCGCAGAAATAGACTCCACCGGTAGCGAAATCCAGTGGCTTAATCTTGGCATGTGCCTCAATGAAGAAGTTACCTGGTCCGATTGGAATCTTGAACATCTCAACAAGCTTATGCGCGGATGGATCGCCTTCGGTCTGGGCAGTGAGCACAAGCAAGTCAGTCGGGATGGTAATATCCTCGTTATAGACCTGGTCCCTGACCTTGACCGTGAGATTTCCATCATCATCGATTACGACGTTCGGCTGCTCTTCATGGGAATAGCGCACTATTTTGATATGGCCATCTTCGATTACCTTGGCGAAATACTCTTCCTCATCCTTGCCGAAAACGCGTATGTCCCGATACAGTATGTAAATATCAGAATTCGGGAATTTCTCCTTGAGAAGCTTGGCATTCTTTATAGAAACGCCGCAGCCTATTCTGCAGCAATATGGCCTTTCCTTGTCCATTGCACCAGCGCAATTGATCATGACGATTTTCTTTGGATTTGGCAGGTCGTTCTTCAAGATGCGTCCTTCCAATTCGGTCTGTGTCATTATTTTCTGGCTCTGGCCGTACCCGTATTTGCCAGTCATGTCAATCTCGCCGAATCCGGATGCGATTATTGTTGTCCCGTAATCAATCTCGATTTCGCCATCCGGGGAGTTGATAGTGGCCTTGAAATTTCCAATATATCCCTCTATATTCTCCAGGGTGGTATTTTTGTAAACCGTGATGTACTCGCTGGCCTCTACCTGCTGGATTATTGGTTGAATAATTTCGCTGGCCTTGATGTCCGAGGGAAACAGCGTGTGAAGATGTCTGAGCTGGCCTCCTAATTCCGAATCTTTCTCGATTATGTAAGCGGGTATCTTCATGTCTGCAAGTGCGAGTGCGGCTCTCATACCTGCCAATCCACCGCCGATTATCAGTACTCCGGTGGTGACGTCCACCTCCTCCTGGCTCAGCGGCTCTAGCAATTTGGCTTTTTCAATGGACATCCTCACAAGGTCCTTTGCCTTCTGGGTGGCAGTCACCTTGTTATGGGAATGCACCCAGGAACAATGCTGCCTGATGTTTACAAACTCGAAGAGATATTTGTTCAGGCCAGCCTCGACCAGCGTGTCCTCGAAAAGCCCGCCGTGGGTGATGGGTGAGCACGCCGCTATGATTACCCTGTTCAGGTTTAGAGCATCAATATTCTGGCGAATGTCCTTCTGTGTGTCTTCCGAACAGGCAAACATGATGTCCTTGGCATAGACTACGCCAGGAATGGTCTCCGAGTATCTGGCCACCTCCTCTGTATCAAGGAAGCTATGGATATTTTTACCGCAATGACAAACGAACACGCCTATCCTGGGCTTCTCCCCGACGACCTGTTTCTGGGGCGGATCAGGAGTCGGAATTACCTTGACCCTATCAATTATCGGGGCAACCGCCTTGGCAGCGGCACCGCTGGCCATGCTCACGCTGTCCGGAATGTCCTTGGGACCCTGGTTACAACCTGCAAGGAAAACACCGTCCCTGGTGGTCATTATCGGGTCTGTCATTATGGACTTTACTTGGAAGAAACCGGAATCGTCGATTTCAATGCCAAGGGCCTCTGCCAGTCTCTTGTTCTCCTTTGAAGGCATAATGGCTGTTGAGAGTACAAGCATGTCCACTGTCTTCTCCGTTACCTCCCGCGTATGAGTGTCCATATATCTTATCGTAATGCTTCCATCATCGTTCTGGTAAACTGATGAGGGCCTCGAACGTATGTATTCTACGCCCATTTTCTTGGCCTTGTCGTAATACTGCTGGAAGTCCTTGCCATATGCTCTTAGGTCCATGTAGAAAACGCTGACGTTCATGCCCGGCTCCAGTTCCTTGGCAATGGATGCTTCCTTGGTCGCGTACATGCAGCAGACCCTGGAGCAATAAGGAAAGCCAAGCTGCTTGCTTCTCGAACCGACACATTGAATCCAGGCGATTGATTTGGGTTTCTCACCGTCCGAAGGCCGTTTCATCTTGCCATCCGTAGGTCCGAAGGACGAGAGCAAACGCTCGAACTGCATGGCCGTGATAACATTGGGATACTTTCCATAACCGTATTCTCTCCTCATCTCCAGGGGTTCGAAAAGCTCGTAACCGGTTGCAATGATGACGCTGCCGACACTAACCTCGATGTCCTCTGATTTTTCCAGGAAAGAAATCGCATCAGGCTCGCAGAACCTCTCACATGAGCCACATCCAACGCAGGCATCGTAATCTATGGTGTAGACAATCGGAACAGCTTGGGGAAACTCAATGTAGATCGCTTTTCTCTTTGCCAGCTTCTCCTCAAATGGGTTGATTACTTCGACCGGGCACACTGGCACGCAGTCACCGCATCCAGTGCATTTATCCGGATCCACATACTTGCTCTTGCGGAATATTCTGGCCTTGAAGTTTCCTGGTTCTCCTTCCAACTTTGAGAGGTTCGCGTAGGTGATGAGCTTGATGTTTCGATGTCTGGCCACCTCCACCATCTTCGGCGCCGAAGTGCAGATAGAACAGTCGTTCGTCGGGAATGTTTTGTCCAACTTGACCATATTACCGCCAATTGTGGCGGACTTCTCGATCATGATGACCCTGTAACCCTTGTCAGCGATGTCAAGTGCGGCTTGCATTCCGGAAATGCCAGCACCAACAACTAGAACATCTCCTTCCAATGTCTTCTTTGATTTTCTAAATGCCATTTCAGAAGAAACCTCTATCTCGGGTTCATCCACGAGAGACTCATCATCCATCATCACAATCTCCGGAACCTGGAGTAGATAATCTTCGTCGAGAGGGACATCCTCGTAATATTGCCGGATTATATCATCACTCTGGTCGGGCATTTGTACCAGCCTCAAGGCCTTGTTCGAAGGCATTCACATTCAGTTCCATGAATTTTTTAGGCACACTGTCGATGACCGCCTTTTTGACAGCTTCAACTTCAAGAATCTTGGTTATGCCAATCAATGCGCCTACCATTGTTATATTGGTCACAATCTTGTTGCCCAGTTCTTCTGCAATCTTTTGCACCTGTACCCTGTAGATTGGTGTACCAATGTCATTTCTCGGAACCAGGTCTGGGTCGATTATTATAATAGCCCCCTCCCTAAGATCTCCCCGATAGGAGTCAAAGGCTTCCTGTGCCATGGCGGCCATTATATCGATGCCAATCGGTCTGGGATAGCCAATTTTCCCGTCGGAAATTATGACTTCAGAACGAGCCGCGCCTCCCCTGGCCTCTGGCCCATAGGACTGGCTCTGAACCGAATTGTAATCGGAAAAGACACATGCAGCCTTGCCGATGATGAAACCGGCCAGGATGACACCCTGCCCTCCAAAACCGCAGATTCTTACCTCTTTTTTCATTACAAATCACCTCCGAATTTTGCATCATCCGCAGCAGTCACCCGATTGACCAATTTCGCATATTCCGCGATGAAGCCAGGTTTTTCCAGGTTCTGGAAAACCCCTATCTTGTACTTGCCTTGAATTCCTGCTTTCTCCTCCTCGGATCCGAAATTCATTATTCTATCGTAATCCTCAACAAGTATCGCATTATTGTCATACCAATCCCAGAGCGCGTCAATCTTGCCCAGCTTGTTTCTCCGACCGAATGCGGTAGGGCAAGGAGACATAAGTTCTATCAGAGAAAATCCCTTCTTCTGAATTCCCTCCTTGATTGACTTTATTGGCTGATAGGGGTATGAAACTGGCCAGCGTGCCACATAAGCAGCTCCAAGGGCAACTGCAAGTTCTGAAATGTTGAAGGCATGCTCTATGTTCCCGTAGGGTGATGTGGTGGATATGCTGTTCTTGGGTGCGGTAGGGGCTAGCTGACCGCCAGTCATACCATATATGTAATTGTTCAGCAGGATTACGGTCATGTCAATGTTCCTCCTGGCTGCATGGATGAAATGGTTACCGCCGATGCCAGTGCAATCTCCGTCTCCGGTGAATACAATTACATCATTCTCTGGAAGGGCCGCTTTCAGACCTGTGGCGAAGGCCAGTGCCCTGCCATGTGTTGTGTGAAGGCCATCAGCGTTCATGTAACCAGGTATGCGGGATGAACATCCGATGCCGGATGCGAAAGAAACTTTGTCTATGTCCAGTTCAAGTTCTTCAATTGCCCAGAGTACATAATCGATTGACAGACCATGACCGCAGCCATTGCAGAAAATAGTGGGCAGCATCCCGTCTCTCAGGTATTTCTTCCTGATCTGCTCGCCAGTCATATCCTTCATATTGCTCAATTGCTCACCTCCAGGTATTCCATGAGTTCGTGGGGCAAATGCATATCGCCGCCAACCTTTGGTGCGAGAATGACTTCACAATCTTTCACAGCGAATTCCTTGACAACATGATATATCTGGCCAAGGTTCATCTCTACAACTATTATCTTTTTGACCTTCTTGGAAAGCTGCGTGACGACGTCTCTCGGGAAGGGCCAGACAGTCTTGAGCCTGAGCATACCGACTTTCATCCCTTTCTTTCTGGCCTCCCAAACTGCACTTTCACAGGGCCTGGCAGATGCACCAAATGAAACAAAAGCCACCTCAGCATCGTCAAGTTCTATCTCCTCCACCGACGTTAACTTTTCCCTATCGTCGGTAATCTTGGAAATCAGGCGAAGAATAAGGCGTTCATGGTCTGGTTGCTTGTCCGTGGCAGGAAATCCCTTATCGTTGTGGGTAAGGCCAGTCACATAAGTGTGATAGCCTGAACCGAATGTTGGAAAGTCCGGAACCTTGCTGTCCCTTGTCTGTGATTCTGAGAAAGGTATGAACTTATCCTTGTCAATGGTGGCCAGTACCCTTTCAAAAAGTTCCATCTCATCCTCGTCGGGTATGACAACCTTTTCTCTAAGATGACCAATCTCACCATCGGTCATGAGGCATACCGGATGTCTGTATTTCTCAGCTAGGTTGAAGCATTCGATGGTCATGTCCAGGCATTCTTGCACAGTGCTCGGGCACAGAGCAATGGCCTCCATGTCGCCGTGGCTGCCCCATCGAACCTGCATCATGTCACCCTGGGCTCCCAGGGTTGGCTGGCCCGTGGATGGGCCAGTTCTCTGCACATTGGCAATGACACATGGAGTTTCCGTCATGATGGCATATCCATAGTTCTCCATCATCAATGAAAAGCCTGGGCCTGAGGTGGCAGTCATGGACTTCGCACCTCCCCATGCTGCCCCGATAGTGGATGCTATTCCTGCAATCTCGTCCTCCATCTGGATGAACGTGCCTTTCACCCTCGGAAGAAGTCTGGCCATTCCTTCGGCCACTTCCGAGGCAGGGGTGATGGGATATCCACCAAAGAACGAGCAGCCAGCCAATAATCCGCCATAGGCAACTGCCATATCTCCCTGTATAAATTGGACCTTGTTTCCAAGGACTCTTCTTATGCGCACTGGGTCGCGTTCATTTGTCATTACACACACCTCCAATTATGAGCTTACTTTTTGGCTCCTCCTCATCTTTTTTCTCATCGCGGGTAACCGAGATCACAAAATCTGGGCACAATAGTTCACATAGCCGACAGAAAGTACACTGATTATCATCCTTCATTTTTGGAGGATACACGCCGCGTTTGTTCAGCGTTTTTGAAAGTTCAAGGGCCTGGACAGGGCATCGCTTAATGCATATCTCGCAGCCTTTGCACCAGTCCTCTAATATATCTATCAAACCTTTTCACCTTTTCTCACAGTATATCCAGAGCGCGGGCCAGGACTTCCTTGCCTCTATATTCGGGCAGAAGTATCGGCGCTTTTATATCGCTCTTGATATTCAACTCATCCAGCTTCTTGTTGTAGTCGTCAATATGCTTGAGTGATAGCTTGCCTACATTTCTTGTTTTTATGTATTCGGCAGCATGAAGTCCAGCTCTTCGACCAAACACATTGTAATCGAGAAGGGAGTTGCCCATCAATCTATTTTTACCATGGACGCCACCGGTTACCTCTCCGGCCGCCAGCAATCCGGGCAAAGCAGTCTCTGTCTTTTCATTTATCTCGACGCCGCCGTTCTGGTAATGGTACGTAGGATAAACGAAAATTGGATGTTTCGTCATGTCAATGTCGAATCTCTTGAACTTCCTGTACTCACCAGCCAGCTTTGTCTCGATTGTGCCCTTACCGTGAATTATGTCTATCATTGGCGAATCCAGCCAGACACCGGGCATTCCGGTGGGTGTCACGAGCCCTTTTCCTTTCTTGCATTCCTGGATGAACGCTGCAGACTCGACATCCCTCGGTTCCAATGGGAAAACGAATGGGTCACCGTCCTTGTTCAGAGGAATAGCACCCAATCCTCGAATCTTCTCGGTCGAGAGAATGCCAACAACGGCTTCGGGATAAGCGTCGCCAGTCGGATGTATCTGAATAGTATCCAGATCCTTCAGGTTTGCACCGGCATGATAGGCCATTACTAGACCATCGCCTGTTGCGCCATAATGATTGGTTGTGGGGTAGTTTGAGAGATGAAGCCTTCCGCTTCCGCCGGTGGCCAGTATAGTGACTTTCGACCGGATAACATAGTATTCGTCGGTTTCCATGTTGAAGGCAATTCCACCGGAGACTATGCCCTGGTCATCCAAGAGCAGTTCTATGATAGGGCAAAACTCCAGCACCGGAATCTCTAGGTTCCTGGCCCTGTCACGGATATTGCGCATGAGTTCCATTCCTGAATAGTCCTTGGCACTGTGCATCCTGTTCCGGCTGGTACCGCCGCCGGATAACTCCTGAAATTCACCGTTCTCCATGCGGTCATACATGACCCCCAGGTCAAGATGCCATTTAATAATCCTGGGTGCGTCCATTGCCAGTGCTTTTGCAAGTTCCGGCTTATTGGTGAAATGACCGCCTCCATAAATGTCAAGGTAGTGGATTGTCGGGCTGTCCACGGGCCGGTCTGCTGCCTGAATGCCGCCCTGGGCCATCATGGAGTTCGCATCACCATGTCTGAGCTTGGTTGTGATTAGAATTTTGTCCTTGGGAACCCCGCCAACCTCATGCGCGAATAATGCAGCAACCGTGCCGGCCCCGCCTCCGCCTATAATGAGGATATCCACGTCGTAATGTATCTTGGTAAGGTCTACTGACTTTGTGTCCAGTATGGATTTGGATTCGAGAAGGTCCACTATACCATTGTATATCATCTCGCCCTTGTTGGGGCCCAGTTTCACTTCCCGCTTGGTGCTGTCCATGAAATCGGGATGGTAGGCTTTGAGGACTTTTTCCCTCCCCTCCATCGTCAGGGCCGGAACATCTATCTTGAGGTTCTTCTCGCGCTTCTGTTCAACAAGCTTTATTGACTCCATCATGTAATCCGGATAACCATCAATTATTTTCATGCGTCAGCCCCCTCATCCAGGTCACCCTGTGCCTCAATCTTCCTCTTCTTATAGAGATTAAGAATAATATCCCTATCCATGGACATCATTTCGTCCACTTCGTCCATGTATTTCCCTTCTTCCAGCTCCTTCAGGCGTGCATTGAGTTCCTTTGACTCCGGGTCTATGTATTTTCCCCTGAGCCTTCTTGCCAGCTGACTGACATGGTAATGCTTGATGTCGGCAGGGCATCTCATGGCACATAACCCGCACTGAATGCAGTCGAAGGAAAGTTCGGCAGCCTTAGCAATATTGCCGCGAAGCGAGTTCTGGATGTACATCATAACCTTTATGTCCTGTGGACATGATTTTGTGCAGGTATTGCATGATACGCATCTTGCAATTTCAGGATAAATTGTGAGAATGGTATTGTCCTCTGGAGCCAGGTCGTTGATGTCATACAATGCTTTGTTTGCAGGGACAAATGGAATTTGAACTAGATACATACCCTCTTCAACCAGACACTGGCAGGCAAGTGCAAAATGTAGTTTTTGTTCTTGTCCCTTTCTGTAAACCGTAGCACAGGCTCCACAGAAACCGGCTCGGCAGCCGCAGCTCCTGATATACTGGTAACCTGCAAATTCTATTGCTTTCATAATGGTGAAACCTATGGGCACGTCATATCTTTTACCCATTATGAAAATCTCCACTGTAGCGGTTACCTGGCTAGGTTCATCTTGCTTGGCACACTCGACATCTGTCTCGGTCATTTCATAACCTCCGATGTAATCAATCAATCACCCCTCTCTTTCTCAATATGGGGGCGGGGTCAACTGCATGTGAATCTAAGCCCAGTGACTCGACATCCAAGCCAAGTGCAAGGGCTATCAGTTGAGTGAAATATAATGTAGGGAGTTGACTGTACCCATCGTACATGGATTCAGCTTCCTTTCCCCTGACATCCAGATTATACTGGCATAGGGGGCATGACAGCATTATCAAATCTGCATCATGCGTGCTTGCATAACTTGAGATGCTCTTTGCCCTCCTAGAGGTTAGCTCCTTTTGGTCAATTGTCCTGTAGGAACCGCAGCACTCAATCTTGTAGGGATTGTCAACAACCTTGGCACCCAGGGCCTTAATCAGGTCCGATAGTATCCTGGGGTCCTCGGCATCATCAATGGCTACTTCTCTTGGCCTAAGCAGCATGCATCCGTAGTAGGGCATCACTCTTAAACCCTTGAGAGGCTTTTTCACCTTTTTCTTCAGGGTGGCAAAACCAACCTCATCCCTCAGGAACTCCAGAAAGTGCATTATCTTCACAGTATTTTTATAATCACTCTCCTCGTCCATGAAGCTATTGAGCGTGTCCAGGTCGCTCTGGCTTGCCTTCATCCTGATATCGGTCTGCTTCAGTGTATTGTAACACATATCGCATAGCACGAGAACTTTATCTTGCCCCTGTTCCTCAACACGAATGAGGTTTCTGAGTGATGCCAGATGATGCATCAGGTCATCACTTGTCAGTGATGCCACCACACCACAACAATTCCAATCATCCATCTCCACAAGTTTATAGCCAAGTTTCTCGGCTATTGCGATGGCTGACGCTTCCAGATTCTTCGCGGAAGTCTTCAGTGTGCATCCAGGGTAATATAACATATCCATAGTATTCTCAACCAATATTTTTTCTAAACAGGCTTACAAATGCCATCTGGGGAATTTTTCTCTTTTCCTCTTCGGATAGAGATGTGATTTCTGTTTCATCAATGCTCAATCTCAACAGTATCTGACGGAGTGCTTCCATGAGAACCGTTATGTTGATGTCCCTGGGGCATCTCTCGGCGCAGATAAAGCAAGTGGAGCAAAGCCAGATGGTCTTAGAATTCAATACCTCCTTCTTATCAAGAATAACATGCCTTATCACCTCGTCCGGTGTCAGGTCCATTTCCTCGATGAAGGGGCAGCCTGCCGCACAGGTGCCGCATTGATAGCACCCGAAAACATTCTCGTTACAGAGTTCAAGAACCTCATCGACCAGTTTCCCGGTCAATTTTATTTCTCTTGCTGTATCAGGATGCTCACAATCAATCTCAGACTCTGATGGCATTTGGCCTCCCCTCATAAAAACAAAATTCCTATGAGTGTATGGGGGAGTAATGAAATAAGATATATAAATGTTAACTTAAGGTTCATATAATATCATATTTATCAGCCATGATTGGTGAGTTAGGAAGTTCAAAAATAAATTCTACGGTCTATAGATAGCAGAACGCAAACAAGTAACGTGCGGGGTGTTGCACCTAAATTCAGAATGAAGCCCTACCATACACGAAAAATAATGATTGAACATGTCCTCGCCCACATACCGCGACTTTTAAGTCTGCGGATACGGGCGCTTTCAAGCTGCTCTTCCGCGAGGACTTGTTCAGTAAACTACCAGCCTCTAAAGTGGCTGGCGTTTCTAGACCGGCTGGAAGTTTACCC